>CEVZ01037719.1_pt1 | contig 47127 bp, 22 predicted proteins | sample 361371 | NCBI WGS metagenome assembly CEVZ01 (sample SAMEA2620217, study PRJEB7988) | marine metagenome | isolation source: saline water (ENVO:00002010), including
CCCCCAAGGGTGCTTTTTTATTGGTATATTTAAAGAGTGGATGAGGTACACGTTCTCAGGAAGAATGTAATGGTCTCGACCCTTCCCATCCACACCCCAATCAAACGGAGATTTTATGAGTTTTTTCAACCACGTTCAACTTCATGAGTACGACATCACCGACAAAGGTATTAGTCAAGCATGTTATGATGAACTGGTCGCCAGTGGCAACAATAGTACAGAAGAGCAACTTCGTGTCCTTGCCGATGATATGCGTGAGCAATTCAAAGATTACATGCGTCCTTTATTTGCTTAGTCCTATGCCATTAATCAAACTATCAATCGAAGAGCATCAATCACTCACAAACCTATTGAGTCATCCTAAAACAGATAAGTATCGAAATGACAGATTTGATACTGAAACATTTGATTCAATGGTTGATAAGGTATATGATGCAGTAAACAATCTCACAATGGAGGACTTTTGAAAAACTTCAACGAATTCATCAACTACTGCCTTGACTTCTACGGTCAAGGCGGTTTATATGATCAAGGTAGAACCAAAGAGCAAATTGCCTTTTGCACCACAATGTACCTTGATGCTATCGCTCACTATGATAACGATGCTTACACGTGGGGTGATGGTGATTCATTAGATCGTGAAAGGGTTCGTGATATAATGAATGAATACTACGGCAGAGGCAGATGACAAACTGGCACACAAAACCCCCAAAAGGGGTTTTTTCTTTTGTATAATAAAGGCATGAACAAAAACACCCACCTTGAGCACCCCGAAGACCTCATCCTTGGAGGTTTCGTGTCGGTGCTTTTTTTGTTGTACAATGAATTCAATGTTTCTCTGAAAATCGATGGAAGTCCTGCTATTGTCTGGGGTACGGATCCTGCTACTGGCACTTTCTTCGTGGGGACGAAATCGGTATTCAACAAAAGGAAAATCAAAATCCCTCACTCTCACGAAGAAATCGATCAGCATTACAAAGCACCGTTAGCAGACATCCTACATGCGTGTTTTGATAATTTGCCACGTACTGAGGGAATTTATCAAGGTGACTTCATCGGGTTCGGTGGCACAGACACTTATACCCCAAACACCTTGACTTACAAATTCCCAGAGGTCATCAATCAAAATATCATCGTTGCCCCTCATACTGAGTACACAGCAACAAATGATCTTCGTGATGCAGTAGCAAAACCACTCCAGGAACATTTCGTGGATAGTGACGAAATCAAATGGGTTCAACCTTGCGTTGATTTGGTTCGTGAAAATGACGTATCACCACCAGTCCCATTTACTAAGAATTTCTTCCACGGCAGCGAGTACGCTAAAATCAAAAAGGACATCAACACCCTAATCAAAAATGACATACCTCTTACTGATGGTGTTCTTACTGATATTCTTGGGGACAATCAACTTACAAACCTTTTCCAACTTATTACGGAAGTGAAAGAGGATCTGATGAATTCTTTCATCGTTTACGATGCACCACAGGTTTTCCTAAATGGTCAACCAACTCAGCACGAAGGTTTCGTGATTTGGTCAGAGTACGGTCAATGCAAATTGGTAGACCGTTCTGAGTTTAGTCGTGCAAACTTCGCCAGAGGTGCAGTATGGGACAGTTAGCAAACTGACCACATTTCCCCCATTCGCTGCCTTAAGGCAGTATATTTAAAGAGTCAACAAACCAAGCAATTTTATGAGAAAGATCGAATCCCAAATGTGCTCTGCAGTTCGTTTCAAGCACGACTTCGCAAAGGATAACACCAGCGTGACCATCGTGGAAGAAAATGACAGACCAGTCGCTGAGGTTCGTCTTCACAATAATCTCATCGCTCGCATAGGTGATGGGTTTATGCAACTCTCATCTGCTGGTTGGGAGACAGTCACCACTAAGTCAAGACTCAACGCTTTACTTCGTGATGGGGTGTTCAACGGCACAGGTTGCAGCATCTTTCAGAAGGATTTCTACTGGTATTTCAATTCACCAGAGACAGGCACAGTTGACTTCGTGGATGGCATGATCATCCCAGTCTAACAGATGGAATTACTGATTTTACAAAGGACTGGCGACAGTCCTTTTTTTATTTTCTAAATTGTTAATTTGACAGTGTAATTGATGATGTTAAATGTTAATAATTGCGCCCCTTATATAAAAAACGATAGAGACCCTAACCTACAAAACTTTGAAAACGAGATGTATATAAAAAACGCCCCCTTTGAAAAATCCCCCAAAGAAAAATTTTCGTGGTATAATAAGTAGTATAGGGTCGCATAAAAAATGGAAGATAAATACAACATTTATGTCGTAGGAAACCTAACGCATTCCCTTGTAAACGAGCAAGAGATGTTAGATATCCTTTTAGACTATGCTGATAGATATCACGAAGATACTTCTCAGCCCAGAGATATCCAAGTTGAACTAGTAAAAGAAAATGGCGAAAAAAGATTCCTCACAAGATCCAATGAAGTATCGTAAGATAGGTGAGGATCAGGATACTGATTTATCTCACATATTAGACGAGATCTTTGTAAGACTTGATATGATAGAACATAACTTGAAAAGGAACAATATAAAAATGAAAAGTGTTTACGATAACCTCCGAGAAGATAAACCTCTCATAGACTAATGGCATATACTACTCTCAATAAGACAGAACTCACTAAGATAAAGATAATGGAACAGTTCTCAGAAACTGTTACCGTTTCTCTGGACAGTAATACTACAAATTCTTCTACAGATTATATCGTAGATTGGAGAGTACAGACTACAGATAGTCTCGATGGGGTCGTTGGCACTCCAAGTGCTAATTTTTGGGTAACAAGAGTTCCAGGCACTGGTTATCCCACTGATTGTGGTGGATGGTCTAAGATAGGCTTGAAGTATTTGAAGTTAGCACAAAGGACTTATCAGCAACCCACAATTGCACGACCTGATATCTTATCGTCTAGGTTAGTACCTGGAGTAACTTATCCTGAAGTCACAGGGGGGTCGGGGCAAACGTCTCTCTCTGGAACCTTTTCAGGGGAGTATACTCGGATAGTCTTTCCTTGTGATAGAATAACTTACTTAGATAATAATACAACGGAACCCATAGTACTCACACCTGCTCCTAATATTAGTAGTGTTGCTCAACCTCAGAAGCAAAACTTTATGGATCAAGTTCCTGAAAAGTATGATCATATCGTTGAATTCCGTCCAGACCCTACAGAATGGGTTGATTTGACTTATAGTCTAAAAATCAATCTTATGATAGGTGGAAACCCAGAAACAGAGTTTCAACCACTCACTCATCGGTTATTACCTAATACTGATGGATCTTCTGAAATTCTTAGACATTTGGTTCTTAGAGGGCGTACACAAGAGGAAATGGACGCTAAATATGAAGAGGAACAGTATATTCCTTGGTCAGGACCATCATGAGTACACCAGCAGCGACTAGGATAGGAGATGCAGACGTAGGACATTGTTCTGGAATGACCAGAGCAGAAGGTTCTCCTACCGTATTTGTCAATAATATACCTTGGAGTAGACAGGGAGATAAGAATACAACTCATTTATTTCCTGCTCCACCTATATGTTTACCCCATGCAGCACCTATTACTACAGGGTCAACAACAGTATTTTTAGATACTGGTATGACTCATGGTGCTTTAAAAATGGGTGGAAGTAAGGATGGTGGTACAGGAAAAGGTGCTGGTAGAGTAGGAGATGCTATTACTGGGTGTACTTCTGTTGCAGCAGGGTCTCCAAACGTGTTTTGTGGTGGAGAACCACCTACAATCAAGCCAGCAACTGAATTTGGACTAGAATTTGACGAAAAAACAGTATAATGCCGATAAAAACTAGCTATAAATTCGATGTAAAGGACAAATTTACTCCTGTTGGGTTCGGTGATGACGAAGTTACCCATATAGCAAGTTCTTGGCAAGTCTCAGATCATCAAGATTTTGGTATTTTACCCTTTGAAGAGGTAATAAATCCTGATTTCAAGACAAAAGTTGATTTTTTTGCTGAAGATTACCTTCAAGGCTTCAAAGATTACTGGATTAGGTGTAAATTTCACTCTTCTAAGGCAAAAGAGGGTGAAGTACCCCTTTATGTGACTGCAAAATTTGTAAAAGGGAGCACCGAGGTGACTCTCTTGGGTAGACAAAGTGAAGAAAACAGACAAATATTAGAAGTTGAGGATTTAGAGTACTCAATTAAACCTGGAATGCGTGTTGATTTGGTTTCTACCTCATCAGGTCGTACAGGTGGTATTGTTGTTCCAGAAGGTACTCTTATTCGATCAATTGACTTATCTACCAAAAAATTTGAATTAACTCATCCTTCTCTTCATAGTGGTGTAGTAAATGTCAATTTAACTAGGTGTGTTGAGTCAGATTGGAGTGTAGAATGGAGATTTAGGTCAGATAGAGGGTCTTGGGCTACTATTAACATAGGAACTCAACCAACTAGTCAAACAAATACTGCTGGAGCATGTGTTACATTCACTGCTGGCAACGTTACCATTACAGATGGTACGGAAATGGAGTATATTTGGCAAGAAGAGCTTCCAATGGTCGATGGAGAGACCTTTTTTGACATTCAAAACGGTGGAACAGCTCCAATTATTACAGGTGCTGATACAAATTCCTTAACAATTTGTAATTTACGCTATCCAGAGGATAATGGACGCTGTTTTAGACTAAAAGTCGTTGCTGAAACTGCTGCAGATGTATTTTCTGATACAGTTTGTATTACAGTGCTCCCTGTAAACATTATTATTACGTCACAACCTGTAGATCATACAGTAGTACAAGAACCTGTTGTAACAAATGAAACAGTTCCTTGTATTGGAGTAATTGACGAAACTTCTCCAAGTTATAGTACATATAATAGTGATTGGGCAGCTTTTAGAACTGCTTGGCCCAATAGACCATTTTGGTTGATGTCTGTCGCTAGAGGTGGTAGTTGGGGGTATAATAAGATACCTCAAAATATGAGTTCATATCCTAACCCCTTGACAGAACATAGAGTTCCTAGGTGGGGTGGAGACTGGTTTACACTTGCTAATCTGTCACAATACCCTCAAGGATCGACTGTAGCACTTTTTGTTGATGATTCTGGTTCAATGACCGTTTCTACAGTATCTCAAGCGTTAACTATGTTTGAACAGAAGTGTTCAGCAGCAGGAATCAACATAATTCGAGTATATAACCCCTATGAACGTTATGTTGAACCATTTATTACTAATTTGATTGGTCCAGGAACAATAACCAATTCAACTTTGGTAACTACAGGTGGAGAATTCAGTTGTACAGCAGAAACAACTGATTCTAGTGACATGAATTTCCAGTGGCAACTCAAACAATCTGGTGAAAGTACTTTTTATCCTGTTCAAGGTGCATTTGGTATATTACAATCAGGAGGAACAACAACTTACGAAACTCCTCCTGCAATCTATCCTACTGATAATGGGGACTTATATAGGTGTAAATTGACTGCTATAGGAGCATTAGATAAGTATTCTAATGAAGCAGAACTGCTTATAAGCAATCAAACTGGTTATTCTACCAGATTTAAGTATAGATTGGTGGAAAATAACCAACAACAACCATCTGGTTGTAGTTTCTCTTGGATTGAGGTAGATTTATCAAATGGTCCTTTAGACCTCGTAAATACTGGAGTATATGAAATGATTCCTGAAAATGGTAGTACTCCTATAAATTGTCAACTTTGGGGAGCAGGAGGAGGTTGTGGTGGAACATTCCAAGGAGCAGATGGTGGATATAGTACTGTAGAACTAACTTTGAGAAATACTGTACGTTATTTCTTCATTGTAGGTAAAGGTGGTCGTGGATCTACAAACCAAGGTACTGGTGATCCGCAGACTGGTGGTGCTGCAGGAGGTACTTTTGGAGGTGCTGGAGGTGGACTTACTGGAATCTTTGAAGAACCTGAGACTCAGACAAATCAAATAACTGAAGTTCTTTCATCAACTGCATTACCAATGTCAATTACTGGAGGTGGTGGAGGTGCTTCTGTACGGTCTCTAGGGGGTGCAGGAGGCGGTATAAGAGGTAATGATGGAGCAGATAGTGGATTAGATGGTGGAGGTGCTGAATGGGCAGGAATTGGGATAATAGGTGCTACACCTGGATTTGGAGGTGCTGAAGGTGATGGTGCTCCTGGTGGTCTTTATGCTGGTGGTCAGGGTGATGCAGGAGCTGCTGGTGGTGGAGGAGGATACCGTGGAGGCGGTGGAGGAGGATTTGTAGGTGTAGATGCTTCTACAGGAGCTGGTTCTGGAGGTGGTGGATGTGGATATTTCAATAATTCAATGATATCCGCAGCATCTACTGGTGCTAGAGATGGAACTGTTTCAAACTTCATTGCTACTTATGGTGCTGGTGGTGCAGGAAGTGATCAAGTTGGTGCTGATCAAAATGGTGGACCAGGAAGAATTCGTATAACATCTGCTGGTACTTCTTCTCCATAGACAAATACTCAGCAAACTGGTATAATATCCATATATTCGATCCATTACAATGGCTGTCAAAACTAAATCTGGAGCATGGGGTTCAAGTGATTACGTAGAGGCAATACCAAAGAAAACAAGACAAGGAAGGGGTAAGCACACTAAATATGCTGCAACTTCAAGGAATAAAGCGAAAAAAAGAAGTAGAGGACAAGGTAAAAGATAAGTATAAATATTACACCACATTTGCTATAGAAATCAATGGGAATGACCACATCTGCGTTGAACGGTGGTGATAATATAGTCACACCATTAGAGAGTGATGAGTATGATCCTATAACAGGACAGGGAACAGAAGTAAATCCATCAGATTATTGTCCAGAAGATTATTATGTATCTCCTTTGGAACAGGATATTCAGATGGTAATTCAGTTGTTGCAAGAGATTTCAGCTAAGTTAGATAGAGACTAAAAAACACGGGAAAGAAGCGGTCTAAATAATATATAATCCGACTTGTAACGCCCTATATGGCGAAAGTAGACCTTCTTTCACGATCATTCAAAGATATATCCTTTAGTTTTGATTCACACCCCAAAACTAAGGATATTCTTGTGAAAAGAAATGAAGCAGCAATAAAGTCTGCTTTGAAACATTTGATATTTACCAATGTGGGTGAAAGACCTTTTCAACCCGAACTTGGAACATCTCTCTCTAGACTTCTATTTGATAATTGCGATTACGGAACTGCGTCCCAAATCTCTGATGAAATTACTAGAGTTATTAAAAAATATGAGGAAAGAGTTGTATTGAGTCTAGTAGACGTAAATCCTCTTCCAGAAAATAATGCCTTTGATGTTTCTATTGAATTTGAAATTGTCGGAATTCCACATACGCAGACAATCGAATTCTATTTGGAAAGCACTAGGTAATAATGGCAAACACGAAACTTACTAGTTTAGACTTTGAAAATATCAAAGCAGAACTAAAAGATTACCTGAAGAATAATACTGATTTCACTGACTATGACTTTGAAGGGTCTGCGTTAGCGAATATCGTTGATTTACTTGCATATAACACGCATTATCAATCTTTCGTCTCGAATATGATTGCGAATGAATCTTTTCTGGATTCTTCGATCTTACGAGACAATGTAGTTCTTCATGCTAAAAGTTTAGGTTATTTACCAAGATCTGCCAAATCTTCTAGTTCTTTATTCAATTTTAACGTATTCTCAACATTTTCTGGATTGACAGGTAGTGCTCCTGGATCAATTACCATAAAAGCAGGTAGTGTTTTCAATGCGATAAAGGATAAAGTAACGTATTCATTATCAACTCCATCAGATATTGTTACTCCATTAGTATATGTCAACCCACAAGCTCCTGGTCAAGGTGCTACAGGTACATATAATAATGTTAGATTATATGAAGGTACATATCTTTCTACTTCATGGATTGTTGATCAAAATAATTTAGACCAAAGATTTATAATTCCTAATACTGGATTGGATCTTGATACACTTATTATCAAGGTTCAACCTGATTCTGGTTCAACAACATCAGATCTTTATACAAGAGGAGTGAATATTACTCAAGTTACCTCTACAAGTAAAGTATATTTTGTTCAGGAAATTGAAGATGAGAAATATGAACTTGTATTTGGTGATGGTGTAGTAGGTGCTAAACTACCAAATAATTCAAAAATAACAGCAACTTATATCATTTCTAGCGGAGCAGATGCTAATGGTATACAAGGAGTTTCTAATTTCGTATTTGCTGGAAATATAACCAATAATCTCTCTGTCACACCAGGAAGTCAAACTGTTACTATATCTAATTCACCTGTAACTGAAGGTGGTGCAAAACCAGAGACTATTGATTCAATCAAATTCCAAGCACCAAGATTTTATTCTGCTCAAAATAGAGCAGTAACTGCTGATGACTATGAAACTATCGTTCGTTTGGTTTATCCGAATGTTGACGATATTTTTGCGTATGGAGGAGAGGAAGCAAGTCCTCCTGAATATGGAAAGGTAAAAATTGTTATAAAACCGAAATCAGGTCGTACATTATCAGTAAGTACGAAGGAATTTATCAAGGGAAAACTTAGATCATATAAAGTTGCTTCTTTGACTACTGATATAGTTGATCCACATGTACTTTATCCAACAATCAACTCTGTAATATACTTCAATTCAGAAACTACTACAAAGTCAGCATCTGAAATAAAGACTTTAGTGGAAAGTTCAATAGATCTCTATGAAGAGTCTACTGCATTGAGTAGATTTGGAGGAAAACTAAAGTATAGTAAACTAATTGCAGTTATTGACGATGCAGATCCTTCTATTAGTAGAAACTCTACAACAATTTTAATGAGAAGGGATATTCAAGCAATTTTGAATACAAAAGCTTCTTATGAACTCTGTTATGTAAACTCATTTGCAGTTGATACAGATGCTCCAGTATTGACATCATCTGGATTCAAATTAGAGGGTTATACACAGACTTTTTACCTAGAAGATGACTATGATGGAACTTACCTAGATACTGCTAGGACTACTAAAAATGTAAAGGCGTATTACTTGAATAACTCAATTAAAACGTATCTTGGAGATCCTATAGGGTCTATCAACTATAGTAAAGGTGAAATTTTACTTGGTATGTCCACATCTATTATTATTACCGAAACAGTTGAAACTGGTTCAGTAATAAAAGTCACAGTTAGACCAGAACAAAATGATATTTTCGCAAAACGAGAAGTCTACCTGTCTCTTACAAAAGGAAATATTCAGGTATTAGCGGAGTCATAAGGAATGATAAAAGTATCGCAGTTAGTAGATAGTCAATTATCTGACTTTTTTAGACAGGAATATCCTACTTTTGTAAAGTTTTTCGAGGAATACTATAAAGCAACTGAGATTGATGGTGCTTCGACTGGTCTTCTACGAAAAATTCAGAAATATCAAAATGCTGATTTTTATAAGGATGGTATTATCCTTGAGACTACATTAGCTGTTGATATTGATGAAACTCAAGAATACATAGAATTATCACAAAAAACTGATAATAAAGGAAGAGCAATATGGGAAAGGTTTCCTGAAGAAGGTCTTTTATTGCTAGATGATGGTACAAATAGAGAAATTGTACAATATAAAAATATTTCTTTCGGTACTTTATCTTCTATACGTAGAGGTTCTTCAGGTTCAATTAAATTAGGTGATTTACTAAACGATAGTACCTTCCTGAATACTACTGGGACTGCTTTTAGTGCAAGTAACACAACTGTTACTAACATTAGCCATCTTTTCCTTGCAACTTTATTCAAAAATCTAAAATCTCAGTATTTCTCTGGAATTCCTATTGAAAGACTGAATCAGGATATTTCAGTACCTACAATCCTAAAGTATATCAAGGATTTCTATGCATCTAAAGGTACAAGTCCTGCAATTGAATTCTTATTCAGAAGTGCATTTAATGATGAGAAGATTTTAGTTCGTTATCCAAATGAGCAACTTCTAAAATCATCTGTATCTACATGGTCTGTTGATACCATATTACAGGGAACTCTAATCAAATTTCATGATAATGCCACAGTAGATAATCTTCCAGGATTAGTTCTAAAACAAATTACTTATGGTTATGATCAGACAATTGGAGAAGCAACAGCAAATATTGAAAAAGTAATTCCAATCAAATCAGGAAATGATACTCTTTATAGAATTTTCTTGAATGCAGAGTCTATTATTGGAAATTTTCAACCTGCTAATGAAACAAGAAGTAATTCTACTTTTGGTAGTAATAATGAGACTTTAGTTGTTGACTCAACAATAGGATTCCCAGAAATAAACGGTGAATTTTATGTAGAAGGAATAAATGATACAGATGGTATCCCAATATCATTTTCATATGCAGAAAAGACAGCTACAGAATTTTATGGTGTAGCTACTAATGCTACAGGTTTTACAGGTGTACCTAAGTCTCAATCAGTATTTGGATCTAATATTCTTTACGTAGTTTCTGATTCTCAAGACGATCCATTCAAAGATGGATATACTGCTTCTTTTAGACCTGCTGGTTTGATATCAGAGACTCCTATAACTGGTAAAGGATTATTTGTAAAAGAAGAAGATGTTGTTGAATTTGGTTTATCTGGTAAGAAACAAGATTCTCCTATCAATTCTTCATGGAGACAGAATGTTCCTTCAACAGAAGACAACGTAAGAGTAGTTTCATATGCTGGAACTATGGTCAATACTTATATCAGTGGTTCATATATTGTTTCAAGAGGAGTAAACCAAGTATTTGAGAATAATTCACATGTATTTGTATCTTCAAATGGATTCCCTGATGTTCTTAGTATTGGTGAGATAAGGCAAGGTCCACATTCTGCATTAGCAGTCGCATCACAAAGACATCTGAAAAAGATTCCAAAAGTTCCTAGTCTTGGTAAATCAAAGGTAAAACAACCTGATAATGGGACTATAGGTGTAACTATTGATGGTGTTCCTATTATTTCCTTGACAGGACAGAATACAGAACTTGATGGTCCTATTCTTGGTCAAGGTGGACAGTTAGTTAGTGCTGGTGAACTTAATGATATTACTGTAGTAGATGGTGGATTTGGATATACTGCACCACCAAAAGTTATTATCAGTGATGATTTTGGTCAAGGTGCTATTGCTACAGCACAAATATCTGGTGGAAAGGTAATAGGTGTTACTCTAAGTTCTCCTGGTGCATATCAACAAACTCCAGAAGTAACTATTAGTGCAGGATCTGGTGCTCAGATGACTACTGAGTTTGCATCCAATAATGTTACTGGAGAAATAAAAAATCTTAATATTATTCAAGCAGGTCAAGATTATACCCAAGTACCAGAAATCGTCATTGTAGACGAATCTGGAAGGGGTAGAGGAGCAAGATTCGTTGTTAGTACAATTGACCCTACAAGTGGTTCTATATCTGCTATACGAAAAGTTTCTGGTGGATATGATTATGATGTATCAAAAACTAAGATTTATATCGTTCCTACTGCATCTGGAGCAACTGTTGAGGCACAACTAACTGAATGGCATAGAGATAATATCAAAGAATATTCAAGATATTCTGATAAGCATAATGGATATCCTTTCCCTGGTTTAATACCAGAATATCATTCTGCGTACAATTATGTTGGTAATCCTATAGGTATTAGAAATGTACTTGGTGATAATATTGTTGCTGGTAATGAGCAAGCAGGAAATCTAGAACACTCACCTATTCTTGGATGGGCATATGATGGTGTTCCAATATATGGTCCTGTTGGTTATGAGGATCCTTTACCATCACAATCTGGAGATTGGAGTATAAAACGTTTAGAATCATCCTATTTCCTAAAAGATGCACGTAATGCCATTGGTATCGTGGCATATCAGATGGGAACATTTACAGAAGATTATGAGTATAAACCAGATGGTGATCCTTTACATCAAGATTTGGATGAGTTTAATGGAAGATTCTGTGAAACTCCTGAATTTCCATTAGGTAGATATTGTTATTTTACTACTGTTCATTCGAGTAGAGATCCTAATCAAGTAGATAGATATGACATAAAACCAAGATTCCCTTATGTTATTGGACCTACTTTTAAATATGCACCAGAATCATCTAACTGGGATTCAACTTCTATATTGAAGAATTTGCCTTCTGATGTTATAAGAGTAAGAGATGTAAATAATAACTTACCTCAGTTTGGTTCTTTAGTTGGTGCAACAGTATCTAATGTTTCATCAGGATCTATTGATTCTGTTATTGTTGAGAATGCTGGTACAAATTATCAGGATGGCAATCAATTCTTCAATCCTAAATGGGGTACTGGAGATAGATTCTATGTTGATAATACAGATACTCAAGGTGCTGGATTTTCAGCAGAAGTTTCTTCTATTCTTCCCAAAGATCCAGATGGTAAGATTGTACATGTAGGTAGTATTGTTGCTAATGATATCATTGGAAAACTTGATTCTAGACAACAAAGACTAAAAGTTCCTTCTCCTACAATTATTCCAGGTACTAATAGACTGGTTTATAATAGGATATCTGAAGGTGATGAGATTACAGATAATACTGTTTTAGAGCAGAGTTTTGAAACTTCCGTTGATATTGATGAAAAAGTAACAAATATTCAACTTCGTGCTAGAAATCTTGAAAATCTTAGCACAGGAATGACATTAACACTTGAAGATGAAATAGTATATGTAAGTGGTACTCCAACTAATAATACTAAGTTTGTAAATGTTAGAGTTTCTTCTACAGAGCAATTATCTAGTGATTTACCAATAACATCAGGATCACAAAAAGGATTCTATTATCAATATTTAAATGGATCATATGCATTTGATGAAATTTATGTTGATTCTCAAAATGTTAGTTATAAGATTGGTAAGATTATAGGACTTGATAGAACTGCAAAGGTAATGCAGCTTGAGATGTATATTAATCCTGTTACTGATAATTACTATACATTTACTGTTTCATCTACATTCAATCAGGCATTATATAACAATGCTGGTGGATATGAACATTCAATTAGTGTTGCTGATGTTGGATTTACAGGAATTGCTGCTGCAGCTGCACTTTATAATGGAACTGGATCAGCAAGTAGATTCTCTTCTTCAATACAATCACCAACTACAGAAACAAATTTATGGGGTGGTGCTAATAATTACAACTATTTTGGTGAAGCACGTGCAGGGGATTTTGAATTTTCAAAGCAAGTTCCAGTAATTCGTTCATGGGATTCTTCTAAAGCAGTTCCTCATGGATCAGGAGTTACTTTAAAAAGTCAAGTACCTACAGGGGTTATATCTGATTATACTGTAAAGATTTCTGTTGTTGGTGTATCCAGCATGGATGCATGGAATGTCGGGACTTATATAAAGGGAGCAGATTCTCAATGTGAAGGAAGAGTTGTAAAAGTAGAAAAAACAAGTCCAACTGAAGGTTATCTTTATATACAGGATATAAAGTCAGGTCCAAATGCTGGAGACCTTCCTAGGTTTGGAAATTGGGATGGTACTAATTTTACTGGTGAAACTGTTAATGAAATTGGAATTGGTGCAACTAATACTATAGATGGTGGAGTTATTACGAGTTATAATCCAATAACACAGACCACTACACAACTTACTAAAACAATAGAAAATCTTGATACAATTTTACATGTAGCAAATCCTGACGCTTTCCCACTCGATAGGTATATTGCTATTGGTGTTGAAAAAATGCGAATTGTCTCTAGAGATCTGGAGAATAAAACATGGACAGTTGCTAGAAAACAGTTAGGAAGTGCATATCCTACTAGTGGTAGTCACTTAAATGGTACAGTAATTGAGATTTCAAATTCTGCAGGAACATTTACTGCAGGTTCTGATAAGTATTATGCAACGGTAGATTTATATAATGCTCAGACATTTACTTCATCAAGTACATTCAAAGATCAAGATGACCAAAATATTGATGTAGAAGAAGCAATATTGAATCCAATTACTGCTGATCAACGTAATATAACATTTGGTCCTACTAATTTTGATTTCTTCAATTTAGGAAATGTTATAAAGATTGGAACAGAATTTATTCGTTTAGATGGAGTTGCTGGAAATATATTCCATGCTACTAGGGGATTTAATAATACTACAGCACAAGAACATGCTCATGATAGTTCAATAACAAATCAGAGTGAACTTCAAGCTACTGTTACTGTAAGAGAAAAAGAAAATGGTGTTGATATTGGACCTATTTCTCATGGATTAGATGAATCTGATATAGTTGAAATATTTGGTGATCCATCAGAAGATGAAACTTCTAAAACGTTAGTTGAAGTAAAATTTGATGGTTCTGCTAATAGATTTAGATTTAAGAGTATTCATACTAATGATACATTTGAATCTAATCCAAATCTAACTTTTGTATATGGTCATACATATGAATTTGATGTATCTGATCTAAGTAACCAAACTACTATATTATCATTCTATAATGATGATTTGTATACTGATGAGTATGCTGTTGACAGAAATGGTACTCCAGGTAATGCTAATGCTAAGGTAACGTTATCGATAACTGATACTTCTATTGCAAATTTATTCTATGATAATTCAAATAGTTCTATAACAGATAGTAATCCAAAAGTTAATTTTGTTGAAGATCCTTATAATGTTTCTGGAACTTCTATATTCAATGTTACAGAATCTACTTTTGATTATATTGTCAAACGTAGGGTAGAAGGTTCTGCTAGAGGAACTAAAAAGATGGGAGTTGTTACTCCAAACGTTTTTGGAGAAATTGCTAATGTTAATATTCTAAATCAAGGTTATGGATATGAATCTCTTCCTATCATAAAGGGTATATCTTTAAGAGATGAAGATAAAATACGTTATACAATTACTGTAGATGAAGATAACGGAGCGATTACTTCAGTTGATGTAGTTTATGGTGGTAAAAGATATATAAGTCCAACAGTATATGTTATTGGAAATGGAACTGGTGCTAAATTGATTACTGATACTTTAGCTGGATCAGTTCGTACTATTAGAGTAGAAGATGGAGGTCTTGGATATTCAACTGGTACTGAATTGCTTTTGGTTGAAGAAGATGAAAGAAATGTAAGAGTTCTTCCATCATCTTCTACTATCGGTAAAGTTATTGGACTCAATATAACAAATCCTGGTGCTCGTTTCTCCAATAACTTCACAATGGTTCCTGAGACTACTATTCCAACTTCAATGCAGTTGGTAAATCTCGGTAATGATAATCCAGATTCTCCCAAGAGATATGAGTTTGGTGAAAGAGTATATCAAGGTGATGTTAATAATCCTTTAGTTACTGGTATAGTTGTTGATTATAATGAAATAAATCAGACTCTTAGAGTAAAGAGTGTTGTTGGGGAATTTTTGGTAGGAGTACAACTAAGAGGATATCTTTCTGGAACTATATCTACACCTCAGACAGTCAATGCTGCTTCTATCCAGTCTACTATTGATGCTATTACTAGTATTAGTGGATTCTTCTCAGATGACTTAGGTAAACTAAGTACGTCATCTCAGAAGATTCAGGATTCCTATTTCTATCAGGATTTCTCTTATGTTATCCGTTCTCAGATACCAGTATCCGACTGGAGAGAAATTATCAAGGATTCTACTCATCCTGCAGGTTTCTTAGTATTTGGTGAAGTTATTCTCGATTCTTCAGCAAGTGTAACTACTGTTCCTCTTGGTGGTAGTACAACTTGTCCTCCAAATGTACACAAATTTACTTTTGATACTAAAGCAGATATTGTAGCTGATTATACATCATCATATTCATGGGGAACAACATTGTTCTTGAGAAATGGTGCAGATATTAAAGTTGGAGATTCATTCAAATTCTATCAGGATAGTTTTGATTATGAATTGAAATGGAAGGCAATAAATGCTGCTGGTGATATTATTGAGGGTAAATTAGTTGATCAGAAGATATATTATATAACTGATGCAATAAATGATGGATTAGGTAATGCACATGTAAAAATATCTTTGTATCATCCAAACGATACATTTGCTGACGCTGAACATAATAGAGAAAGATTTGATTTATCTTTACAACCAACTTTAGGTTCTTATCTTCCAAACTTTACTTGTGATTCACAGAATCCATATAAACAGATTACTATTGAAGTATTCAAAGAGTTTATTGATATTGATCCTACAATTCCAATGGAATTGACAGATTCACTCAAGACTGTTCAAATCAATAAGTTCTTTAGAATGGTTGAGAGACCTGGTATGGGTTCTCTAATATCTGCTGAAGGAACAGTTGCTATTGATCTATCATATGTTGATGATATCACTGCTAATATTGATGGTATCAAGAAAATATATGATATTAGAGAAGAAGGATCTTTAATTTCTCCTTGGAGTGATAATTCATTACTTGTTACTATTGATGGTGTAGGGCAGGAACCTGGAAAGGCATTTACAATTATCAATGATAGAAAGATTGAGTCATTAGAAATTACAAGTACTGGTGATGGTTCATTAGAGTATGATTCTTGGAAGATAACTAGTGGTTCAACAGATATTGATAATGGTGTTACTGTTGTAAGTGGTACTGCTGATGTTAAGCAAGTATATAAAGACGAAGAATTCATTTATATAACTTCGCAAGGTGTTCCATCATATACAGCAACTCTAGGTCCTTATAGTGGACTAAACCCCTCTTTCCAAGACTATATCAAGAGAATACCAACTGAGGTATTTGCTCCTGTAGATAAGGAACCTACTCCATTAGGAGTTATTGGAATATTTGCTAATGGAACCCTTTTACAAAACAGTACATTAGAAACAACATATAATAATAAAAATAAGTGGACTATAACTGAGGTTGGATCTAGCCCACTATCTGATGAATTTGGTGGCATGGCAAATACTAGAGGGCAGTATTATCAGGCATGTAATCCAATAGGATTGAGAAGACAGTTGAATGATAATATGACATCATCTGGAGCTTATGCAGAAGATGCTACAACTCCAACACATTCACCTATCCTTGGATGGATGTTTGATGGTACTCCAATATATGGACCTTATGGATATACAGATCCTCATTCTGCTATATCTGCTGTAAAGAGAATAGAAAGTGGATATTCTACTAGACAAATTGGTACTAGAAATACTTTTATTGATGGAACAATTCTTACAGGAGATGATATTGGTCCCCCAGTAGACTCAGTTGAATTTAATGTAGTAGGATTTGTTCCGTTTGCTGGTGCTACTGATGAATTCCTTCCTGGTGCTGTACTTACTCAAGTAAACAGTCAAACAGATGATACTGTAGTTTCTGGTGTAAGTGGAATTGTTCAATCATTTGATCCTATTACAGGAAAAGTTCTAATCGCATCTGTGAATGGTGTATTCAGCCAAAATATGTGGGTCAAGAGTCCTACTGCTTGGTGTCAGATTAGTAACGTTCCTATCATATACAATATTGGTTACTTTGTAGAAGATTATAGTTATAGTTCAACAGGTGCAGACCTTGATGTTTATAATGGAAGATTCTGTGTAACTCCAGAATTCCCTGAAGGTAGATATTGTTATTTTGCAACTATAAAGAATGAAAATTATACTTATTCTACAACTAGTACTCCAGAATTGAATGCAGCATATCCATTTGTAGTTGGTCCGAATTTATACCATAAGTTCTATCAAGAAAATCAACTTACTAAAGGTGAATTAGCATCTAAGATTATATTTGCAAATCCACCTAAAGAAATTATTGATAGTTCTACAGGTCATACTCAAACTCAGAAGTTTGTAGCTAGAAAATTTGGATTCTCTGATGTACCTAACAATAGGAATTTCAATAAGAAATTTGTTGATATTTCTCCTCAGTTTGATGGATATAAGACAACATTTGCATTACAATATAATGCTCAACAACCAAACTTTGCTCCTACTGATCCAATAGAACCAAGTGAAAATGCTTTAGTGTTCATGGATGGTATTATTCAGATACCTGGAGTTGATAAATCATATACCATAGATGATGTTGCCAATACAATAACTTTCAGTACTCCTCCTAAGAGAATTGGTAAGTTGATTAATATGAGTGAAATTGCTGGAATTCTAAATTTCAGAGAAAATGAGATTGTAGTTGGTAAAACAAGTGGAGCAACAGGAAGAGTTATTAATAGAACTCCTCTTGGATATGAAGGAAAGGGTGTACTAAAAGTTGAAGTACTAACTAAAGATTTTGTTGATGGGGAAAATATTACTGCTCCAGCAGTTTCTGGTGATGTAGAACCAAGAACAGGAAAGGATACAACTGGTGCTGTAATTCAATTAGGTAATCTTAATGTAAGCGGAGCTTCTTATGATCCTAATACAGGAGAAATGATTCTTACAGTTAGTGATGTGAATCATTTGGTTGAAGATTTGAATGGAAATCTAATCAGTACTCCTATTACTACAAATGATGTTCTTAATATTAGATATAAATCTATAACATTTACTTGTTTCCAAGATAACCATCAAACTGAGCATAGTTATCCACGAGCAGGAGATCCAGCTCATCGTCAAAATTTGAATATTACAGCAGTAGGTGCTCAGACTATTACTGTGAATGTAGGTGTATCTCCAAATAAAACAACTCATCTTTTTGTCAATGCATCTAATCCTGCAGTATTAGTCAATGGAAAGACATTTGGTCGTCAAGAAATTGATACTCCTATAAACCTAAAAGGAACAGTAACTGCTAAGGATAGATTCTTAGATGCTGCAAACCTTCTTGAAGCAAACAAACAATTGATTGCTGAAGAATCTGTTTTAGCAATGTTGGATTATCCTGCATATAAAGGATCATTCTCAGTAGCATCAAATCAAGGTGGTAATTATACACACCGTTTTGAAAGTGGTGTTACTAATGCTATTACTGCTAATGATGGTTCACAATATACTGCTGTTACCAATACAACTTATAACCCTGCATCTGGATTCCTAACATTAGATATTGGAACTCATACTTTGACTACTGCTAATACAATTACTATTGATGATGGTGGAGTCACATTTAGTTGTGCTAAGGATAATAATGCTACAAATCATGCATATCCAAGAGCAACTGATCCTGCATCTGGGCAGTCATTAGCAATTACTGCTGCTGTTGGTGATACTATTACTGTAAATGTTGGATCATCCCCATTTAATAATCAAGATTGTATTGATGATGTAAAGGATGTTATCTCTGCTATTGTTGATAATATTAGATTTGGTGGAAATGATGAAGTTTATGATGCAGCAGACCTTTATGTAAATGGAGGGGTATTACAGCATCTTGTAGGTGAGGAAGAACCATCTAAATTAGCATTCAGGTGGGCAAAGGATCTTTGTGTTCTTGCTATGCAGAACAAGTTGAATGATTATAATAAACTTGGTACTGCTAATGGTTATTCTTCAATTGATAATGCTTCTACCAATAAGATGATTGATGGAGCAAATCTAATAGAATGGAATAAAGATCTAATTGCCCATGAAGCATTAGAAAGAATGTCTGCTCAATATCCTACTTACACTTACAATAGTGGATATACATCTGATGATTGTTTAGATGATTTGAAAGATACTCTTGATTGTATGATCTTCAATATGACTTATGGTGGAAATAATAAGACTTGGGATGCTGCAAACTTCTATGCTCAAGGTGCATATATTGTAACTGGAAAAGAGACAGAAATTGTTTATGCATTCAATGCTGCAAAGGATATTTCTTCTGAAGTTTGTCGTAATATTCTTGTGAATATTACAGGAAGTCATGGATTCACTCAGCATACTAATGCTACAATCACTGATTCTACAATTACTTCATTCACACCATCTGCTGCAACCTATAATCCAACATCAGGTGAAATGGTTCTAACAATAGCCAATCATGGATTAACTTCAGCAAATACTATTGAGATAGATACAGATTCTTTAGAATTTACTTGTTCTATGGATAATAATGCTACTAAGCATACCTATCCTAGATCTTCAGATCCTTCTAACAGTAAAGCATTAGAAATTCTCAATTCTACTACAAATACTATTACTGTAAATGTTGGATCATCTCCTTTAGAAACTTATAATATAACTGATGCTGATTATAATGAGACTAGTGGTGATATGGAGATTACTATTGGTGATCACAACTTTATTGAAGGTTCTGGTATAAAGTTAGCTGCCAATTCACTAACCTTTACTTGCCTAAAAGATTTCAATGTAACTGAACATTCATATCCTCGTACAACAGATCCAGTTTATGATAAGTCTATTCCAATCAAGAGTATTGGTACAATACCATATAGTATAAGTGATGCGGATTATAATCCAGAAACAGGAATAGTTACTTTGACTGTACCTGGTCAATCATTTACTAATCCAACAAGGCATACTGCAGAGAGTGCTTCTTATAATCCTTTAACAGGTGAATTGACTGTCACAGTTGGTACTAATAATACCTTTAAAGTTTCTGACATGATTAGGATTGCTCCTAATTCAATGTTCTTTACATGTACTATGGATGCTAATGCTACACAACATTCATATCCTCGTCTTTCCGATCCTGTAGCAAATAAGTGGTTGCCTATTAGTGGAGTATCTACTTCTTCATTCACTGTAAATGTTGGTACATCTAATATTAGTGGATATGATGTATCAGATTCTACATATAATCCTACAACTGGAGATCTAACTTTAGATATTGGTCCTCATAATTTAGACATAGGAACATCAATTAGAATTGGAAAGGATTCTTTGAGATTTACATGTGATATGGATAATAATGGTAGTTATCATACTTATCCAAGATCAACTGATCCTTTCTATGATAAAGCAGTCAATATTAGTGCTAAATCATCTACCACGATAACTGTCAATGTTGGAACTACTCCTCTTGCAAGTCATAATGTTACTGATGCTACCTATGATACAACTTCAGGTAATCTGCAGTTGGAGATTGGATCTCATACCTTACAGGTTGGTGAGAGTATTAGATTGCAACCAGAATCTCTAACATTTAGTTGTGCATTCAATGGTGCTTCAGGTGCTGCTGCTGAGAAGGCATATCCTCGTGCAACAGGTGCTACTACCAATACTGGTGCTGATTATGCATATAATACTGCTCTTGAAATTATTTCAATAACTTCAACAAAAATTACCGTAAATGTAAATGGTGGTCAAGGTGCTATAAGCAATAGTGATGTTCATACATTTGTATCAGCAACTTCTGGTGCTGTGGTCTCAGGTGGTAATTATCCACACACATATGTAAATCAATCTAATACATTTACACCAACTGGTGCATCATATAATCCAACAACAGGTTTTATGACACTAACTGTGAATGATCATAAGTTTGGTAATGGCGATCATATAAGAATTGCTGATAATTCCATTGTAATGACATGTACTCATGGTAGTGGGCAGAAATCATATCCAAGAATTAGTGATCCTGTTAGTGGTAAGTGGATACCAGTTTCTAATGTAACTGCAAATACATTTGATGTTCAAGTTCTAGATTCTGCTCCATCTACTAATACTACTCCTCACACATTTATTTCTGCACAAACTAATTGTATAGAAAGAGCTGTTGTTAGTACAGGTGGAAATTACGCACATACATTTATTGATGCACTTGCTGGAGGAATTGAGAAAGCAACTCAATTGGTAAAATTAGATGATAATGCATTGATGTTCCAATGTGCTATGGATGATTATGCAACAAATCATACTTATCCTCGTCCTTCTGATCCATATAACTCAAGATGGCTTCCTATAAGTGGAGTTGATGGAGATAATTTTGATATTCAAATTGGAGTTTCTCCAAATAAATCTAAACATAAATTTATAACTGCAGAACCTAATAGTCTAAAAATACAAGATGGTAAAATTACAATCAATGTAGGAAGTTCATCTTTACCTACTGATCATCACCCTCATACATTTGTAAGAGCAACTGATGGTGCATTGATTAGTGGTGGTAGTTATACACATTCATTCAGTTCTGCTAAGGATAATTGCATTACTGCAAGAACTATATTGCCTACTTTAGCTCCAACTGATGCAACATATGATGCTACTACTGGAAACTTAGTAATTACATCTAAGGATCATGGATTAACAACTAATGATAGAATTAGTATTACTCCAAATTCAATGAACTTTACATGTTCAATGGATGGCAATTCAACAGAGCATAGTTATCCTCGTAAGTCTGATCCAGTTGCTGCTGCTGTAATACCTGTTGCAACAATCAATAATTCTGATACATTTACAGTGAATGTAGGTGCTTCACCAACAGTAAATCATAATGTTTCTAATGCAACTTATGATTCTGTTACAGGTAATATGATACTTACTATTGGAAATCATACTTTGAATAAAGGGACATCAATCAAGTTAGCAGATAATTCACTAACATTTACATGTGCTAAAGATGGTAATGCTACTAATCACACATATCCCAGAACAGATATAATCAATAAAAATATTGATACTGCTTCTTATAATCCTGTTACAGGTATATTGAGTATTACCAGTACTGGTCATGGATTCTCTAATGGAGAAACTGTAAAGATTGCTAATAACTCTATTACGATGAAATGTTTGATGGATGGTAACTCAGTAAATAAAAATTATCCAAGATCAACAGATCCTATTAGTGATAAATGGGTTGAAGTACAAAATGCACTTACAGATACATTTGATATATTTGTTGGTAAATCTCCTTTAGTCAAATATACACCTGGTCCTGGAACTACATATGATCCTAATACAGGTCTTGTAGTTCTCAACATAGGACCACATAATTTAGTTGGTGAGAAGAAATTTACTCCTGCTGCTGGTACAACATACAATCCTAATACAGGTATTCTGTCTGTTAGACATGTAGATCATGGACTAATTGTTGGTGATCAGATTAGAATAGCACCTAATGCAGTTACTTTCACATGTTTGGAAGATAATAATCAGACTAATCATTCTTATCCACGTCCTTCTGACCCTGTTGCTAATAAAGTAATAGACGTTGTTGCTGTGACTGCTGATACATTTGATGTTCAAGTTTTAGATACTATACCTTCTACTAACGTTACAGATCATACATTTGTATCTGGTATTGCTAATAGCATCACAAAGGCAGGTCATTCTATTAAACTTGCTGCTGATGCATTGAAGTTTACTTGTGCTAAAGATAATCACGCAACATTCCATACATACCCAAGACCAAGTGATCCTAATTTCAATACTGCAATCGACATAAAAGACGTTACTGATACAACTATAACAATACAAGTATTGAATACTATTCCATCTACTAACACCTCAGATCATATATTCATTGAGGCAACTGCTGATTCAGTTATTGCTGGTGGTAATTATACACATACATTTGTATCAGCAACCACTAATGCAATTAGTCATAGAAAAGATAATGCATATGATAATTCTATTGAGATTATTCAGGATGGATCACTTCATACTGTAACAGATGCCACTTATAATCCAATAACAGGAAAAATGGTAGTTACTGTTCCTACTCATGGATTTAGTAATGGTGATCATATCAAGTTTAATAATGGTTCCTTGAAGTTTGAATGTACATTTGATACTACTATTGTTCAATCCTATCCAAGACCAACTGATCCTTACAGTAATAAGTGGTTATCTATAACTTGGATTGATAATGATACGTTTGAAGTCTTTGTAGGAAAATCTAGTAACACCACTAAACATACATTTGTAACTGCAGACACAGATGGTCTAACAAGAAATAATGGTCAAATTACAATCAATGTTGGGGTTGCTGAAGTTGCTGAACAGTATACACATACATTTGTATCAGCAACTCCTAATGCTGTAATTTCTGGTGGTAATTATGCACATACATTTGTAAGTGCCTATAGCAATGCAATTAAAGTTCTTGGTTATGATACTAATGATTGTGCTGATGTAGTTTCCGCTATAGCATCACTCAATAGTATTGTTACTAATGCAATTACAACTCCATCATCCTTATCAAGTGTTGTAAGAACTCCTCCTAATGCATATCCATTGAAATATACAAATTCTGATAATTTGGTATTTGATAATGATATTGCAATAGATCCTGCTTCAAGAAATTATACTGTGTCTTGTGCTGATGTTGCATCTTCTATCAGTACTTTGATGGATATCATTATCAATACTATTGATAATCCAGCATCTTTTGCTTCTGTTGTTAGGACTCCTAAGAGATCTTATATTGAAAAGAAAGGAATATTCCAAGAGTTCTTTGCATATTCTAATGGTAAATATGCTATCTTAGATGAAATTGATATTACATCTTCCGCAACAACATTTGTTATGACGCAAGATGGAAAATTAGTAATACCTAATATATCTGAACAGATTGTTGTTACTGTCAATGGTGTTGTTCAAGAATTTGGACAAGCATATGTTGTCAATGAGTCTCTAATTGAATTCTATAAACCAATTGCAGCAGGTTCTGATTTACAGATTATATATTGGTATGGTAGAGATTTGGAGAAAGTTCTCAAGGGTTATAACGTACCTCTCTATGAACCAAGTTACATTAAGAGAGACAGTACTGGTGCTCCTATTCTCTTTACTACTGAGAGTGGAATACCAACAAATAAGAGAATTAGAACTCTTCCATTAGAAGCATATCCTATTTACGAATTCTTCAGACTAGGAGATAATATCAAGATAGATGGAGAAAATGCTGAAAGAGAGCTTATAGATCTTTCTAACAGAGATATTATTGAATGGGAGAAGAAAATTGGTACTAATGAATATTCACTTGATGCTGCTACTGGTATTCTAGGTTCTCCTATAGAGATTAGATTTGAAACTTATGGCAATCAATCAACTTCTGGATTTATATCTGGAACTAAAGTTGTATATGACAATAATGGAAATAGTGATATTCCTGGATTGACTAATGGAACAACATATTATCTTGGATATACTTATACAACTAAAGGAGTCAAGTTATTTGATAACTACCTAGATTCTATTGGTGGTGGAACAAATTCCATAGCAATATCTCCTGGAACAGGAGTTCATAAGTTTCTACTCGAAACTGATTTATCTGGTCTAAAACAGACACAATTCAAGACTTCTGATTATACTGGTGAAATTAGAGGACGTGAAGCTACCTTTACTGCAAGGGTTAGATTTACAATGCTTCTATCTGATTCAACTGCATATACCACTCCAGGAACAATTATGTTTAGTGGTGGTCAATCTGTTGCATCAGTAGTTCAGGATCTTGGTAATAATAAAGTAGAGATTCAAATATATCCTGATAGAATTCTTGCTGATGGAGCAACAATAACAACTGATCTTGGTGGATCTAATTCTGTAACCTTGACTTCTAAGGAGAATGGTTATGTTTATGAAATTGATTCTCTAACTGGATCATTCCCAACTGGATTAGATTATGATACTGCACCTATTCTTATAATCAAGGCTGCAGAAACTGATAACGGTGGATTTGCAAGAGCACATGCTGAAATTGATCAGAATAAACAGATTTCTAAATGTGTTGTTGATGAACCTGGTGAAAATTATTTCCAAGTACCAGAAGTTCTTGTTACCAGAGCATATAAGCATATTACTCAAACATATCCTCTTGCTCTAGTAAGAAATCAATATAATTTCTGGTCATCCTTTGATACTACATTGAGAACTACTATGGTTCTTGATGCCAAGCAACTTACTGTTAGTTTTGATACTACAATAACTACTACACCACTTACAAAAGCTGGTCAAGAAGTTACAATATTCCGTACTGATGAGATTGTTGATGATCTCTTAGCTGATGATTCATCAAGAGTATATGATTATCATGGTTCAACTGATCCTGCATTCCCAACAGAATCTGCATCTGGTATACCAAATCAGGTTTCTATAGGTAATTTGAAATTATTCCCAACATTCCAATCTTTTGAAGAGAATAAGTTCAATGTAGATAATACATTAACTATTGGTGCTCTTGATAATAAGTTTGGATCATTAAGAATCAAGGATGTTGCTGATAGATTCTATTCTTCATTATATGAAGATGCAAACGTTGCAGGACATCAGCAGATAAGATTTGATGCTACATGCCATACCATGATAAGAGAATTTGCTGGAAAATTCTCTGTAGCTGGTTCTATTGGAAATAATTTTATTAATTTAGAAGGTGTTCAAGGATTCAACTATATGACAGTTGAAGGTAATACTTTCTGGTTGACTGAGGATATGGCAATCTATGAGGAAAGAACATTTGTTATTGTTGGTTATGTGGATAAGATTATTGATTCCAACACATTTATTCTAAGATTGAATGTTGGTCAAAATCTCTTATCTGGAACCAATATAAGTAATGTAGCAAATACTGTTATGGTATCCATTGCTTCTCAGGTTTCTGGAGAAATAGAAACAGGTAAGGAACGTCTTGCCTATGATCAAATAGATTGGGTAAATAAGAGGTTGCTTCTTACACAACCACTAACCCATAATTATAATGTAGGGGAGTCGATCAGAACTGCCCGACCTATCCGCTTAGGATCTACTTAGATCCACGGTATAAATATAAATAACGTAAGAAAGCCCGTATTTCAACTTTTTAGCGATGTCTAGTAGCCTAATTACTGAGCAGTTTAGAATCCATAATGCCGATAAGTTCCTTAAAGCATTCGATACTACAAACAACACCAATTCCAATAACATTTACTTCTTTATTGGAAGACACACTTCATGGTATTCATCATACGATGATAATAGTAACTATGGAGCAACCTCTTCTCCTACTTTGAGTGAGGGAAATGTCCCTGTTCCATATGACAATGGAGATTTCTATAACGAGATTCACGATGATATCCTTTCTCTGAAGAAAATCGGGTATTCAAATGTAAGAAAGGTTGTTAGACGTTACAACTGGGTTCAAGGAACAAAGTATACAATGTTCCGTCCAGATTACAATCAGACAAATCAGACTGCTCAGGGTACTTCACAACTACTAGATTCACAATTCTATGTGATGAACCCTACTACCTATGAGGTATTCAAGGTTTTGAATAATGGTGTGTCACCAACAAATCCAACAGGGGGAAGTACAGGAACTACTGCTCCTACTGCGGCTGCTGCAAACTCAGACAATATTGTTACTTCTAATGATGGATACATTTATCAGTATCTTTATAAGTTAGAAACTAACGATGTGTTATTCTTTACATCTACGGACTTTATTCCAGTAAAAGCAACTAGTTATGCTAGTACTGTTGTAAAAGGAGCACTTGATATTGCTCTTCTAAAGACTGCTGGATCAGGTCTTCCTGTTTCTCAGGAACTTTATTTCAGAGTCAAGGGTGATGGGGATGATGTTACTAATGGTTTTGCAGTTCTAAAACTAACTACTGATGCTAGTGGTCAGGTAGATGCTGCTGAAATTACTACGAGAGGACGTAATTACACATACGCAACTGTTGATCTCAGTGCAGGTGCTACTTACTATACTTCTGTTACAAACTTGAGAGCTGGTACTCCTTCTTCTACTCTTCCTGCTTCTGGTTATACTGCACCTACTGTAGAAATCGTTATCCCACCTCAAAATGGACATGGTTACGATGTAGAAAAGGAACTTGGTGCAAAAAGAGTCATGCTCAACACCAGATTGATTTATGGTAATAGGTCAACTGCTGCTGATAAGACAACTGACTTCTATGTTGATCAGGATTTTAGAAGGATTGGTGTTATCAAAGATCCTACAAATCCTGCAGGATCCGCATTAACTTCTGATACTGCTAGTGGAACATTTGCTGCAATCATTGATACTTCATCTGGAAGTGGAATTTATGCTAAGGATGAGGTAATTACTCAATCTTATACTGTGACTAGGGGTACTCAAAGTCTAACAGTAAATGCAAAGGGTCGTGTTGTTGATTATTATCAATATAATACTTCAGGAAACCTTGCAATTCTAAGATATACACAGTCACCAAATGACCCAGAACTAAGAGATGGTGATGGATCTACATATCCATTCTATACTGCAGCATCTGGTGGTGGTAGTGTAAATAATATTGTTGGTTCTGATTCTGGTGCTGATAGAGGTATTAGTAGAACTAGTCAAGGTACTATTCAACAACAAGGAACATTTGTAAATGGTCTTTGTGATCCTGAGTACGGTAAGTATACTGGAGATGTGATCTACGTTGAAAACAGAAGAGTTATTACTAGAGCTGCTGACCAAATTGAAGACGTAAAACTCGTAATTGAGTTCTGATTGATTATATACCCCCCATTGCAGGATAATAGAAGATGCCACAGAGTACCAATTTAAATGTAACTCCTTATTATGACGATTTTCAGTCATCAAAGGATTTCTACAGAGTTCTTTTTAGACCTGGATATTCAATTCAATCACGAGAACTAACCACATTACAATCTGTTTTACAGAATCAGGTTGAAAGTGTAGGTAAGTATCTTATGAAAGAGGGATCGATGGTGGTTCCTGGTGAAATTTCATTCAATAATCAATACAGTTATATAAAGATCTCTAGTTATTCTCAGGGATTTACACTTTCTCAGTTTCTTGGAGCAACTCTAACGGGTCAAACAACGGGGGTTATTGCCAAAGTTCTCAATGTAACTGATGAAACTTCTTCTGATGCTGTAACATTTTTTGTTAGATATGAAAGTAGTGGTACTTCAACTACAAATAGAAGGTTTCAAGAAGGTGAAATAGTTTCGACTGATATCGTAGGATCTCCTACAGCAGTTATTGGTATTACTGGATCTACAAGACCAACTGTATATAAACCATATGGTGCTGGTGCAGATGTTAGTTTAGAGCAAAGTCCTGCAACTGGATATGGTTCAGCAGTATTTGTGCAAGAAGGTATATATTATATTAATGGTCATTTTGTAAGAAATTCGGCTCAGACACTTGTTGTTGATAAGTATACCTCTACCCCAAGTGCTAGAGTTGGTTTTCTTGTTCAGGAAGATTTGATAACTCCTGATGAAGATGAATCTCTAAATGATAATGCATCTGGATTTAGTAATTACGCTGCTCCTGGTGCTCATAGACTAAAAATTACACTAACATTAGCATCAAGAAATATTGGTGAAGCAGTAGAAAATAATTTTATTGAATTGCTTCGTATTAAGGATGGACAAATTGAAAGAAAGGTTGAGAAGCAATCTTGGTCAGATATAGAAGAAATTCTTGCTCGTAGGACTTATGATGAGTCTGGGGATTATGTTGTTAAGAATTATAATCTAGAAATAAAAAATCATAAAGATGATAGAACAAATAATGGTGTATATCCATTAGGAACAGATGGTTTATATAATAAATTAACATCTGAAGAATCAGATGATAAAATTGTTGCTGCATTATCTCCAGGTAAAGCATATGTACGTGGTTATGAAATTGAAAACATAGGAACAAAATATAAGACATTTGATAGAGCTAGAGAGACTCTAACAAGAGAAAGAGCTTCAATTAGTATACCTGTAGGTTCTTCCTTGAACATACAGAATGTTCTTGGTTCTCCAGAAGTTGATTCATTACAAGCTCATAGTACAAGTGCTCATAGTCAAGTAAAACTTTATAATAGATTTATCGATTCTTACTTAGGAAATACAAAATCAAATCGTGGTGAACCTCCTGCTGTAAGATATCTACTTCATTTAGAGAACTTAGATGCTCAAAATCAATATAATTGGAATCCTACTAGTGGTGCTCCTGCTGCGGTAGAAACTAGGAATCAGAATGGTGGACCTTCTAGAGCAACTATAATTCCTGGAAGTGCTGTTAAATTAGATGCAACTGCACCTGTAGGAACATTACAAAATGGTTCTGCAACTAGTAATATTTGTGATGAATGGTTGATGGTAGTATCACTGGATAGTGGTCAAGAAAGAATGGATTCAGGTCTCAATATTGAAGACGTGAATTCTGGTGGTGTTGCAAGTGGTACAGCAAGATCTATTCTTAGAGGTGTTTATGAATTGAACACTAAACCAGTAGGAGTTGCTACTCCAAAGTTTATAAAGAATGTTTCTTCTGTTACAGATTCTTTTGGAAGGTTAGCTTCTGGTGCAAATAGAGATTCTATATTCCAGTTAGGTATATTTGATACATCAACATTTGTTTCTATAAAAGTACATAGTAATAAAACTCATGGTAAGTACACTTCTGGTGTAAAGACTGAAGGTGCTCGTATTACTGGTATGAGTAGTGGTGCTCAGGGTGTTGTTGAAGGATCTTATTCTGGAGATGGTTATGATGAAATTCTTCTTTCAAATGTAAAAGGAAAATTTGTTAGTGGTGAAAATATTGTAACTGATCCTGATAATAGTGTTAGTAGTGCTGGTAGAGTATCTACAGCAACTATTATAACAGATGGATCTATCAGAAAAATACATGTTGTAGATTCTGGAACAAGTTATTCTACTGTAGGTAATAATCCAACATCAACTCATGAACTTGCTGTTGGAATTGGATTATATCGGGATGGTAGTGATTGGTATAATGGACATGCTATAAAATTTAATAGAGATGTTGGTAGTGTAATTTATCCATATAAGTGTACTCCTAATACTGATGGTGGTCTTCAGGCAATAGAAATTGATAATGGAGGAGCCACAGGTGATATATTCCCTAATGAATGGTCTTACTTATCACCAAAACCAAAAACATTTGGTAGCGTACCTACCGCAATGATATTGAGTGATGGTGTTGCGGCTACATTGAAAGTTGAATTGTGGAATGATTGTATCAATACTTATACTATGAAGGATGTAAAATCTGTTTCTGATTTTGCAAATACTTTTAATTTTACAGCAGATGTAATTACAGATAATTCAGGTTTTTATAACTTTACAGAAGTTGGTCAAGCTACTGGTGTATCTGGAAATGACTATTTTGAACTTGCAAGTATTACAGTTGATCCAACAAGATTACTCAAGGAAGATGATCTAATTAAGATTATTTCTGATAAAGGTAAAGAATTTAGATATATTGTAAAGTATGCTCATAGATCATCTTCCACCACACCTGGAAGAGTATATATTCATGGTCCTCTAATTGAAGGTGCAACAAATGCTCAAGTAGTTAAAGTTGAGGCAAAAATTAATGATGGAAATCGCAACTCGTTGATATTCAAATGCCCTGATCCAGTTGTAAAAACTGTTGCTAAAGATCCAACTAAGAGTGGATTTATGCTGAAGTGTGTAAAGAATTTTGCTAGTACAGTTAGTGCTGGAAATACTTTAACATTCAATTTACAAGGAGAAAATAAGGATTTTGGTGGATTCTCTACTGCGAATTATATTGCCGTAGTAAAAGAAAAAGGTACTAGTGGTATAGATGTTGGTGACGTATTGAATCTATCTTCATATGAATTTTCAAGAACTTTAGCTACTCCATCCGTAAACTCTCAAGTTACATGGTCAGGTCTTCCTGATGAATGGAAAGGTGCAACTATAAAGGTTCAGGCTCCTGTAATAATTAGAAATGCTCAACCAAGATCAAAAATTCTAAAGAATGCTCAGTTGCCAGTTTCAACTTTTAGAACTGATGATATAATCAATCTAAAGAAAACTGATGGATTTAGAATAAATGGAGTCTATATGTCTGGTGATCCAGATGCACTTGCTTCTGTAAATGATATTGATATTCAAGATAGATTCCTATTTGATAATGGTCAAAGAGATAATTTCTATGATATAGCGAGACTTATTAGAAAGGCTGGTACAGAAGAACCTTCTGGTCAATTACTAGTAGATTTTGATTATTTTGATCATCAGAATGATGGACATTTCTTCTCAGTTGATTCGTATATCAATGCATCAAACTTGACACTGAATTATGGAGATGTTCCAACATACTTATCTGAAAGAGAAGGTCTACTGTCTCTTAGAGATTGTGTTGATTTTAGATTATCACCTAATGATGAAGCTCTAGGTCAAATTGCTGGTGCAGAGGATCAGAATGAGACAGGTGCTCTTTCATATACAGATATTGAAACATTTATGCCGACTCCATCAGAGTCTATTGAGTTTACGTATGATTTCTATCTACCAAGAAAGGATAGTATATATTTGACTAAGAAAGGTTCCTTTGAAGTTGTACAAGGTGTTCCTTCTATAATACCTCAATATCCAAATCCAATTCAGGATTCTATAAGATTATTTGATTTGGATGTACCTGCTTATACATTCAACCCTAAGAGTGTAAAGATTAGATCGTATAATCATAGACGTTATACGATGAAAGATATTCGTGAACTTGATAGACGTATTGAAACTATGGAGTATTATACTACTCTTAGTTTACTAGAACAAGATACGTTGAATGTTAATATCAAAGATTCTGTTAGTGGATTGGATCGTTTCAAATCAGGTATTATAGTTGACAATTTTGCTGGACATAATATAGGTGATACATGGTCAACAGAGTATAAGTGTTCTATTGATATGCAGTCTCAGCAATTGAGACCTCAACATCATACTGATGAAATTCATTTATCTGAAAAATTATCAGATGATGATTCTAGAGCTTCTAAAGGATATAAAAAGTCAGGTTCTATTGTAACTCTTGATTATTCTGAACAAGAAGTTATTAATAACCCATTTGCTACAGAAACAATAAACCTCAATCCATTCTTAGTTTTCCAATATAAAGGAAATTTAAGTATGAATCCTGACATTGATGAATGGAAGGATACCGTATCAAGACCAGATCTTGTTGTAAGAGATAATAATCTTTTTGATACCATTGAAAATATGGCAGATGAAAGAGGAGTTCTTGGTACTGTTTGGAATGAGTGGCAAACTTCTTGGAGTGGATCACAAACTCTTGCATCATCATCTACAACTACAAGTAATAATTCTCTGAATGGTCTAAACACAGGTAACAATACATTTGTTACAGGTATGGAGACAACTGCTACATCTTCTATTACAGGTAGAACCAGAACTAGAACAAGAACAGGAACCAGAAATACTCTTTCTGGATTCGATACTGTTCGTCAAAATTTTGGAAATCGTGTAATTGGTGTTGCTTTCCAACCATTTATGAGATCAAGACCTGTTGCTTTCTCAGTAACATCATTGAAACCAAATACAAGAGTCTATGCATTCTTTGAAGGTATTGATGTAAATGCATGGGTATGCCCAGACTCAGTATATACTGGTAATGCATTAAACTCTCCTAAAGGATTTGGACAACCAATAGTTACAGATGATAATGGTAATGTAAGCGGTATACTTATTATTCCTAATGGTCATTCTCCAGTTGGAACATTTACTACTGGAGTTGCATCTGAACTTGCTACTAGAGGAATTTCTGGTGATGAGTTAGATAGAAGAAGAGTATCACAAAGTTCTTCTGATGAAGCATATAACTATCAAAACTTTACAGGAGTATTTGAAGATCTAATTTACGATACTACCAGCACACAAAGACAGTTTAGAGTTGGAGAAAGGACTTTTAGATTAACTTCTAGTTCTACTAATAGTCAACTTGAAGATCAGGTTGATACTTTTGCAGAAAAGGAATACTTTGCAATGGGTCTTCTTGAGACTACTGAAAGAACTATTACATCTACAAGGGTTCCTACTATTGCCCAAAGATCAGTTAGTGATTCTGATTCAGCACAATTTATTGATGGTATTAGAACTACTGTAGATACTAACGTAAATACTCAACAGATATGGTCTGACCCTGTTGCACAAACCTTCTTAATTGAAGGATTCCCAGATGGTTTGTTCATGTCTAGTTTGGAAGTCTTCTTCAAGACTAAGAGTAAGACTGTACCAGTTACATGTTATTTGACTGAAACTTTGCAGGGAACTCCTGGTAAGAAAGCAATTCCATTTAGTACAAAAACTATCAATCCAGATACAACATTAAGAGTTGTTAGTGATGCTCCTGTAAACTTTGTTGCTGGTGAAACTATTATTGGTATGACTTCTGGGGCTACTGGTACAGTAAAAGATAATCTAAGTATAGAATCAACAACTGCTACAACTAACTTTGGAAATACTGTTTATAGTTTAGTATTAGATGATCATAATGGCAAAACATTTGTAGAGAATGAAATTCTATCTATCCAAAGATTCCCAGAACCAACTGCGGTAACTAGGATTGCAAGATCTACTTTTGCTGTCAATAATATTGAATTGTCTCATGGTGGTAGTAATTATACTACTGCAAGTGTTACTATAGGTGCTCCTCAGCAGGTAGGCGGTGTTCAAGCAACTGCTATTGCACATATTGATGATGTAACTAAACAAATAATAGATGTTGTTGTAACTAATGCTGGATCTGGATATACATCTGAACCTTCAGTTTCTATATCTGGTGATGGTTCAGGAGCACTTGCTCTCACTAAAATAAGAGACGAGTATCCTTCAGTTGATATGGGTGTGTCTGTATCAGAGGATGCAAGTTCTGGTACTACATTTAAATTTGATGCTCCAGTTTATCTTGAAAATAATAGAGAATATGCGTTTGTTGTAATAACAAATACTATTGATTATAATATGTTTATTTCCCGATTGGGTGAGAATGAAATTGGATCTACTCAAAGAGTTTCTACTCAGCCATATCTAGGATCTTTATTCAAATCACAGAACTCTACAGTGTGGACTGCTGATCAGTTTGAGGATGTTAAATTTACTCTCAATAGAGCAAAGTTTATTACAAATTCAACTGCAACTGTAGAATTCACTAATGATAAACTTAAGAGTGAATTATTAGGTAAATCTCCTTTAGATACCAATAAACTTTCTTACAGAGGTCAAACTAACGTTGGTGAAGGAATTTTCACTAGTGCAACTGCACCATTGTCTTATGCAGACAATCTATTTGGTGCTAATCCAAGAATTGTTATGGTACATCATAGAGATCATGGTATGACCAATGGCGATTATGTTGTATTGAGAGGTGTTACTGGTGTTGGATCTACAGATCCTTTAGCAAATGGTATTGCAGTTTCTAAATTGAATTCAGTACATAAAATTAGTAATGTTGGATTAGATACTTATTGTATTGAAATACCTAAAGATAGTAATAGTGAATATGATCAAGCAACAGAAAGTGGAAGATGTGGTAGTGATTTTATTTGGGCTACTAAGAACAAACAGTTCCAACTTTTACAACCTCAAATAGGTATTCTTCAGTTTGCAAGTAATGCAGTAAGTCATACAATTACTGCACTAAGATCTTCAGCAGTTGATTATGTCAATAGTAATGATTTGACACAACATAGTTTTTCTGTTGTTCCTGGAGAAAATATATTTCTTCAAGATAACTATCAGATTCTTTCTGAGATTAATGAAGTTTATCAAAATAAAGGTAATAAATCATTGACATATAATGTGACAATGAGTACTTCTAATGATGCAGTATCTCCAGTATTGGATCTTGAAAGAGTCAATCTTTATGCAACATCAAATAGGATTGATAGACCTACTCAAGATGATGATAGGTTTGGTTATAAAGTTTATAGAATATATCCATATAGCAACACTCCTTCTGGTGGTGGTGAGAGTAGTTTAGGTCCAATATCTAATAATGGTGATGTATTGAGTGTTGGTCAAAGAATAATCAATATGTATAAGACTGATGCTAATGGTATCAGAGATTACAGTCCTTCTGCAAATTCAGATCCAAATATAACTGGTACAATAGAAGCAGAAATTGTAGCTGTCAATCAAGATGAAAATTATATTGATGTAAGATATCTAAAACGTCCAGAGGAAGATTTGAAGAATGGTACTGCAACTGTTCTAACTAAAGGTCAGAGATTTGGTCCAGAAATTGTCGGATCTCCAGCATTGACTCCATTTGCATTTGTTGTTTTAGGTGGATCTGATGTATTCTATATTCATACAGATCCAATTAATCGTGGAGGATATCTCTACAACAATGAGGAAGAGAGTGCAATGGGTGCTCATAGTGCTAAGTATCAAACTAAAGTTGTAACTCTTGAGAATCCTGCTCAAAATCTTGATGTTAGAATAACTGCTAACATGTTTGATAATAAAGATGTTCAGTTGATGTACAAGATTAAACCAGTCTCTTCTGATAAGAGTATGGGTACTCAATCTTGGCAGTACTTTAATCCTAAGTATACTGCTGCTTCTACGTTGAAAGACATTGTGGTTGTTGATGGAGGTTCAGGATATTCTACTGCACCTACACTTACAATTACTCCTAATAATGGAGCAACTGCAACTCCAGTTATAGATACTTCATCAAATTCAGTAAAAAGTATTTTGATAACTAACAGAGGATCTTCATTTACTGCACCACCAAAAATAACTATTGATGCTTCAACTGGTGGTGGTGGATCAGGAATGGCAACACTTAATTTGATATCTGGTGGTAATACATATAACCCTAACAGTGGAACTCTTACATACACTGGTAAATCAGTTATTTACTCTACTGATTCTCCAGTGACATTACCAAATGCAGGTAATTCTGGAACGGTAGATGTTACTGTTCTAAATGGAACTGTGACCTCAGTTAGTATCAATGCAGCTGGACAAGGTTATAGTATAGGTGAAATTCTTACACTTGATCCAAACTTTGATACTGATGGATTGGGTAGTGGATTGAAATTTGAAGTTACTGGTATTAGTACTAGTAATGCACCTAGTGGTCTAGCAGTTGCAGAGGCTTCTATTTTCCCTGTAGATTTTGATGAAGATCTTAGTGGTCTTTCTGATGATTATGAAAATATTGAAGTTGATGATGTTGCTGTTTTAGATCCACTTGCAGAGAATCCAGATTCATACAAAGAATATAAATTTACAGTTGAAGATCTACCAGAATTTGATAGATTTGCAATCAAGATTATTATGAAGCAAAATAGTTCTAGGGGACCTGCGTTTGTTCCTAAGATTGAAGACTTTAGATGTATTGCTACTGCATAAAATGGATTATAGAATAGAGGGTCGATCTGACCTTTTGAAGGATCCCTCTAAGGGATCTGTAATCAATACAGACAAGACTGCATATCAGAGATACTTGCAGTCTAAAAGTCAGAATATGAAATTTCAAAATGCGGTAAGCGATATAAATAATCTAAAGGCAGAAGTCTCTGAAATAAAAACGTTACTAACGGAATTCCTTAAGAAGAATGGCAACTAATAAAGTACTACTAACCAAAGCAGCGTCTAATTCAAAGACCTTACAACAAATTGCCGATGACGTTGTTGCCAAGGTAGCTGGTTCTTCGTTGGTAAAAATTCTCGTTAGTCAAGATACGATTATATTTGATACCGATAATAGCAGAACCCAAGCACAGTTGAAGACTGGAATTGATGATCTGAATCATGGTAAAACGTATCTAGATCATGAAAATTTTAAATTTTTAGGAACCAGATCTACTGTTGTTCCAGGAGTAGGTTCTTCACATTATTGGCATTTAGATGCTATTACTAGACTTAATTATCAGGCTGCCAAAGCGGCTGGAAATGTAACGACATATTCTACAAGTAATGAAGGTGATGAAGTAGATATCTATATTTTAGATAGTGGTGTTAGAGGTGCTAGTAGACCAACAGGAGTTGATGTTGGATTACATCCAGAATTTTATAATCCAGATAATAATACAAACTTAAACGGAACTTCAGAACAAGCAGATTATAGGGTATACGAACTTCCATCTGCTTTATATACTTCACCTGCTACTGGTGGATCAAACGAACCACAAAGTACAGGTAGTAATTCATCAGATGGTCATGGTACTTATGCTGCTATATGTGCTGCTGGTGTTCGTGCTGGTGTAGCAAACAAAGCAAGAATTTATTCAGTCAGGATCAGTGATGATACTGGTGTTATGTCTTATAGTAGTATAAGAACTGCATATGATGCTGTCTATAATCATAACGATCCGACTCATGCAAATTACAAAGGAAATACTCTTGATGGTAATACTAGACCAAGACCTTCTATAGTTAACTGTAGTTTTGGTAGCACACTTCCTAATCCATTAAGTCCTTGGGTTGATAGAAATGAGAGATATGTCGGACAAAACTATACTTTCAATGTTACTGCAACAGGTAACTCAAACTATACTATTAGTGGAACTGATGCTAATGGAGCAGTATCAGGAGACGACCCAAACATCTTCTGTAAAAAAGGAGACACCCTAACATTCACAATGAATGCTTCTGGGCATCCTTTCCATATTCAGACTGGTGGAGCTTCATATAATAATAGTTTAGCTGCTGGTGGTGTTAGTGGTGCTGGTAATGCTGCTAGTGGAGATGTTGTATTTGATACTGCACATGGATGTGTAGGTAAAGCTAGTGGATCATTTATATATGTTTGCCAAAATCATGCATCGATGCTTGGAAACATTTATGTAGAGCAATCACCAACTACTAATAATGGTACTAATGAACTATTAGATGATGGTGAACATATGTTGGGAATGCTCAAGAACGTTACTGTTTGTAGATCTGCTGGTAATGGATTAGATTTTGAGTTGAATGATGTACCTACTGATTATGGTCCTGTCAATACTAAGGTTGTGTATGGATCTAGGTCTACTGGTCAAGATTCAAAACTTGATGCAGAAATTACTTTAACAGATAATTATTCTAGAAGAGGAGAACAAGTTGGATATGGAGAAGAAGATACTTCTGATGTTATTACTGTAGGTGCTCTAAAAATTGGATCATCAAATAAACTTGAATTCGCAGACTTTACCAATTATGGTGAAGCAGTTACTGCATATGCACCAGGACAAGGTATCTATCTTCCATCTTATGATTGGTCATCAGGAACTGTAACCAATGTTGATTATTCTAATGGTAATCATATAACCATCAGTGGAACTTCTTTTTCATCTCCAATTGTAGCTGGAATGTCTGCTATCTTCAGACAGATTCATGATGGAGCAGCAGAGGGTAAAGTATGTGCTAAATGGGCAGCAGAAAGAAGATATCAATTTGCAGATCTTGATGATAGTACTGATATAGCATCAACTCCAGTAGGGGGTTGGTTGAATAATACAGTTGTTAGTGATGGTGCTGCTACTACAAACTTCTTCACTGATCATAATACTGAAACTCATTACAGATTCAAGACTAATGCAGGAACTAATAATATTGTAATGCAGTTGACAACTGGGGAATATAATATTATAGGTCCATCAGTTGATGATATTTTTGAATTTGAATTTCCTAGAGTAGAAGATTCTCCTAATGCTCCAGATGTGAACTCATTGATGAGAGCACAGATGAAGAAGGATACATTTAACCTTGGAGAAAGAAGAGATTATAAATTTACAGTTAGTAATCCAGGTGGAGGAAATAAACTTACTTGGGATAGAATGCAAAATGGTGTTCCTAATGGAAACCCACAAGCAGGAATACCATTGGAATTAGATAATGGTGTTGTTTATCGTTTTTATCAAACTGATCCAAGTAACTTAACTCATCCAATTGACATATCAGATACTTCAGATGGTACTCATGCTGGAGGAAAATCTTTTGTAGATTATGTAGATCAGGTTATTGGTAAGGGTGCTCATGGTTATAGGATGAACCTTAAATATTATGTTGATCAAGGTGGACTAACTCAAGTTGATAAGACAACATATGATAATTTAGCTGGTTCTGGTCCTGAGTGTTTTATTGAATGGATCAACCCAATGGGTAATACACACCCAGATGTAGATTCTTCTGTATATCCAACAGATTGGCATTACTATTGTGTAAACCATCCAGGTATGGGTTCAGGAATAATTCAATCTACATCTAATAGTGGATTTGGTAATACAACTGAATGTACTATTGGTGGAATAGATATTCAAGAGTTCTGTAGTAAGTGGAGAAAAGTAACAGCTGTATCTAGTATTGATAAAACAATTACTTTCCAAGCTGATACCACTGCAACTCATACAGAAGAAGGTGGTGGAGGTGGATTCAATAATTGTCTCGCAGGAGCTGAATATGCCACTGGTGATAAGCCACGTTGGCCAATGCGTTTCACTAAGATTACTGGTACATTCTATGAGAATGATGCTTTCTGGAATTGGATCAATAATCATAGTAATGTAGTTAATGGAAATTCATATGCAGGTGGAGCGTTTACTGCTGGTGAATATTGGGCTCGATTAGAAGTAGAAGAAGGAGTATCTGATGGTAAGCCAGTTCAGTACTTCCCAGTTCCAAAATCAAGATTTACTCATCAATCAATATCATCAGAATGGGAGAATACACATGCCTATCCTGATAATACTTTGTATAATGCAGGTTCACGTTGGGGTCGTGGTAAGTATGATAACGTCCAACATAAATTCGTTCCAGTACCAGAAGAATTTAGTAGAGATCATATCTATGATATGATTCCAGTATTCCATCCATATATTGATTTGATTGCTTCTTGGACTACTCCAAGTGGTTTAATCGGAACATTAACGAATGGTACTTCAGTAAATATAGATTTATCAGTTTCTGCTATTACAACATTTGCTAATGAAACTATAGGAAGTGGACATACACCAGAATATGAATTAGTTTCTGGTGGAGGAAGAGCTCCTTTCACTTATAGTTCGGGTACTGGTAAGTATACTATAGATGGAACAGGATTGGCGTTGGATCAAACAACTGGAGCATTACAAGGAACTTGTACCAATCCAAACAATGATACAACTTATACTCTTCAAGTAAGAGATAAAGTATCTGATCAAGCTATTGATTATAGTTTTACTCTTGTAGGAACTGCTTCTGGATCTTCTACAGTTACAATTACTGGAAGTCCTTCTAACGCAACAGGTGATGGTTCATATCCTGTAGATAGTGGAACCGTTACTTATACATGTTCAGCGACAGATAGTTTAGGTACAACACTTGAGTATCAATGGAAATACGCAATAAATTCTACACAAGCAAACTTAGGTAATTGGACTAATGTTCCTACTACAGGATCGTTTGCAGGAGCTGGAGGAGTAAATACAGATACCTTAACCATTCCTGATAATCTATTATTGGATGGTTATCTCTTTAGTTGTGTAGTCAATTCAAGTACTGCTGCTTCTTCAGAACAAACTGGAAGTGCATCTCTAAGCATAACAGTTACAGTATCATGTACTGCATGGTGGAGTGGTCAAACAAGTCTTTATGCAGCAACTGAATGTGCAGGAACAAGTGGTACTTGTACACAAGCAGAAGTTGAAATACAAGCAGTTTCTAGTGATGGAGCAACTCTAAATCTTGCACCAGGATATAATTCAACTCTAACTGGTAATGAAACTGATATCGTTAGTAGAATAGTTGATGGTAATAATTTCTGTTTAGAAGCATTAGGTGGTAATGGTACTAATGGACATCCATTATATCGTGTAAAACTTGGATATGGTAGCATTACCTTCAATGATAATAATCAAACAATTAAGATTACTGCTACACACCCAACATTAGGAACAAGTGCTACTGCTACTAGTGTAGGTGGTCCATTTACTATAAATCCAAATTATAATGAGAGTCCACCTTCACCTACAACTGCATCGGTACAATCTGGAAATGCTCATTCATTTACTGTTTCTTATGGTCATAGTAGTGCAAACTTTGGTGGTGCTGCTGCAACAATTATTTGGAGATATAAGTTAGATGGAGGAGCTGGTTGGGTAACTGTTGATGGTACTGAATCTTGGTTCTCATCAAGAGATGATTCAACTACTAATAGTTCAACTCTTACAATTGCACCAACAACTACTTTTGATAATTCTATATGGCAAGCTACTGCGTATGTTGATACAGCAAGTAGTGGAGTTACAGATACTAAGGATATTGCTAAGTATAGTTCTGTCTTTAGCAATCAGGTAACTCTGACAGTACTTGCTGCACCAACAATCAATCTTCAAGCACCTAGTGGTGTTACTCCTGATAATAGTATATCAGTTACCAAAGGTACTCTTTCTGCATCTGAACACTTACTAACAATTGTATCAGATGGTTTACCTGACCCTGCTATTCATGGGGCAGATTTTGTAGCTCCAAATGATCTACGAGTTGTAGAGAGAACTCATAGTATTATTTACAGAGGTGGTACTAATACTCCATCTCTAACTCCTTGGACTAACAATGCATTAGGTGTATTTGCTAATGGTGTTAGTGTAAGGTATCCATCTGCAGGAACTGATAAACTTCCTAATGGTGTTGAATCACCTCCTGCAACATTACAGTTCAACGAAGTTCATTTCGCATCATTATATAATGCAGACGCAGCAAGTGGTTTCTGTGAAACTACTGGTGAATATCATTATCAAACAAGTGCATTCTTATCAGCATGGGCAGGAGATAGTTGGAGAGGAGTTGCTGGTTCAAATGGATATTATAAAAATAGTAATTTTAGTGGAGATAATTTCAGACATTCTGATGGTCACTCTAAGATTGTAGGTATCGCATATGATGGATATCCAATTTATGGTCCTTTTGGTTATACAACATATAACGATAATACATCTGCAATAAAGAGAGTAACATCTTCATTTGCTCTAAAGGCAAATGACAATCATAGACCTACAAACTGGAAGTTTACTGATGAGGTTACTTTTACTGACAGTACACCCAATGCGACATTGGTAAATGGAAGTTTCATTGAAGACTATCAGTATAATCCTGGTTCTGGTGACTTGGATCAATCTAATGGTAGATATTGTGTAACTCCAGATTATCCAAATGGAACTTATGCATACTTCATGCCCCAAGATGCAGGTAATAATCCACAGTTTCCATACATTGTTGGTACAGCACTAAGACAGGCATATTACTTACCTGGAACTAATGCTAGTGATCCAGGTGGTACGAATACTCAAGGACCAGGATCTGGTGGATTTGATATTACCAGTATCTTCTGTAAGGGTATGACAATGGTTGCCGAGACAGGTGGCGATAATACTCGTGAGATTACTGGTGATACTGCGTCAATGCAATTTGGTTCTGCACCATATACTTATATTTGGCAGAAGAGTAGTGATAATGGAACAACTTGGGTTGATATAAGTGCAGCTGATGCTGGATTCTTCAATGAGAATAGTGATACACTAACAGTATATGATAAAAATGCAGGTATTGATGATTTACTTGTTAGGATCAAGGTAACAAATAGTTTAAGTGTATATAAGGTTTCTGATGCTGTTCCAATTCAATATATTGGATCTACACTTTCTATATCTGCTCAACCACAGTCTGCAAGTATTATATCTGGTCAATCTAATACCTTTACTGTCACTGCTGCATCTACAGATGATGTAACTCTTGAATATCAGTGGCAAGAATCTCAGGATAGTGGTACTAGTTGGACTGATCTTCCTGGAGAAACAGCAGCATCTATGACTAGATCTGGTATCCAGACCGCAGTAGGTGCAAATGGATATGAGTATAGAGTAAAAATAACTTCAACATCTGCAACCAATTCTCCTCTTTATAGTAGTTCTGCTCTTCTAACAGTAACACAAGGTTCTATCAATATTGATAGTCATCCAGCATCTATAACTAAAGACGAAGGTACTTCTCATTCATTCGATGTTAGTGTTACTACTAATAGTGGATTAGCAGTAGTATACCAGTGGCAGCAATGGGATGGAAGTGCTTGGCAAAATGTTGGTAGTGATCAAAATACTTTAGACCTTACTGCTCTTGATTATGCAACTTATAATGGAGCACAGTATCAAGTTGTTTGTACTATTCCTGGATTAGGATCATTAACCAGTAATACTGCTACTCTAACTATTGAAAGAACGATTAGTATTGATACTGATCCTGTAGATGTTACAGTCTATGCTACTCAAAATGCTACATTCTCTGTAGTTGCATCTGTTTCTAGTGGAACAGCAACTTATCAATGGGAAGAATCTCAAGATGGTGGTACTACTTGGTCTGATCTTGCTGGAGCAACAACTGCTAGTTATACAATTACTTCTGCAGCAACATCTCAAGATGGGTACAAATATAGAGTAAAGGTTGATGTAGCTGGATCAGGTGGTTCTATTACATCTAATTCTGCAACTTTAACTGTTGCTGTTCAACCAACACTCATAATTACAGGTCAACCATCAGATGCTTCTGTATATCAACCAGATACTCATTCATTCAATGTAACTGCTTCTGCTTCTGATGGTTCAAGTCTAACTTGGCAATGGCAGAAATCTGATGATAATGGAACGAGTTGGCAAGATGTAGCAGGTGCTACTACTAATGGATATACAACTCCAGCAACTTCTACTGCAACTGATAATGGAGATCAGTATAGGGTAGTAGTTAGTCATCCTGCTGCAACAAATAGTCCTCTGACTTCTAATGCTGCGGTTCTAACAGTAGTAACTCCAGTTATTCAAGTTTCTACTCAACCAGTTAGTGTTTCGACAACTGCTGGTGTACCTACAAACTTTACAGTTGCTGCCAGTGTTACCAGTGGTAAACAAATAGATTATCAGTGGCAAGAGTCTGGTGATAATGGAACAACTTGGACTGATATTACTGGTGCTATTGCAGATAATATTTCTATTACTGGTAATGCAACTAATAATAATTATAGGTATAGATGTTTATTTGACTCTCTAGGTGCTGCTCAAGTTACATCTCAATCTGCTACTCTAACACTCACATTTATTCAGCAACCAACATTACAAACATCCCATATTGATAGTTCAACTAATAAGACATTTGTAAGACAACCTAAGATACAGGGTAGTCTGTTTATAAGTTATCTTGGAAATGGACATTATGCATCCTTCTGGAAGATAACTAGGAATACTGATAATGTAGTTGTTTATGATACAAGTACTGATTTATCTGCTGATGGGGATCAAACTAATAAGGTTGAATTGACAACTCCTGTATTAGATTGGAATACATCATATACAATTACAGTCAAGTATAAAGATGCAGCAGGATATATAAGTGCTGAAAGTGCAGCAACTTCATTTACAACTCCAGTAGCTGATCAACCAACTTTCAATCTACCAATTCCAACTAGTCTACGACCTACTATTACACTAAATACTCCTAGTTATGATACTGTAAATTATAACCATACATCGACTGACTGGCAGATATCTGATGATGCACAATTTAGTAATGTGATTTATGAATCAATTGGTGATGTAAATAATAAGACGGAACTTGAAGTTCCATCTAATGTCGTATTACAATCATCGACTAATTATTATGTAAGAACTCGACTTAATGTAACCTAACATGGCACAATCGTCTTGGGGAACAGCGATATTTTCGACCCCCACATCACCACACTTATCTACTAAGCCAGTAGTTCTTACTACTGACACCTTCGAAGCTCAAAGAAGAAAGATCAATCAGATCTCAACTAACTTGGGTGATGTTGGACAACTTTCTGGTAACTTCTCAAATGTTGTTGCTGCCGTTAATGCCTTCCAGGCTGGTGTTTCAGAAGATGATGTCATTGCACTTACAATCGCACTAGGATAATAAAAAATGGCAAGTAAATTTAGATCAGCATCGAAGACAGCAGTAGGTGTAGGATTAACACCAATTTATACTCTTGAATTGGGAACAGGACAATCTGATAAACAGACTGTTCTTGTTGGTGTTACTTTGTGTAATATCACTTCTGCTGCTATCAATGCTTCAGTAAAGATTGATAGACCTGCTGTTAGTATGACAGTTGCAGGTCAGAATCCTGTTGCAACTGAAGATGTTTGGTTATGTAAAAATATCCCTATTCCTGCAGGGTCATCGTTAGAAATTATGTCAGGAAACAAAGTTGTGTTAGCATATAATGTAGCGTCAGGTGCTGGAGATACAGTACAGGCACAATCTTCGACTGCTTCGTCATTGGATGTCATTCTAAGTTACATGGAGATTAGCTAATGCCATATGTAGGTTATGGTGTTGAAAATAGCACCGTTGATTTAGCAGAACAGGTAATAACTGCTTCTGGAGGTTTAACAGAAACTTTATCAAGATCTGTAAACGAAGATACAGAATTATTAGTATTTGTCAACAATGTCCTAAAGGATACCACCACTTATGAGATTGGTGGATCTCTTAGAAATGAGTTGACTTTTAGTAGTTCTCCACAAGCAGGAGAAACAATTCTTGTTAGATATCTTCAGAAGAGTGTTGATGTTGTAGCAGTTGCTCCTGCTGGAGTAAATACATGGCAGGGTAGAACTGGTGCAGTTAATCTAACAACTAATGACCTGAATGATTTGGTAGATGCTGCAGCTATAAAATCCAATGCTGTTGGTCTTGATGAATTAAGTTCTAGTGCAACGAATAATTCTCTAAGAGCAGTAACAAATAATCATATAAAAGATAGTGCAATAACTGAAGATAAACTTCAAAGTTCTTCTACTTCGGATACTAACAGAGCAGTTGGTACTGATCACATTAAAAGTAATGCAGTAACTAGCGATAAAATTCCTGATGATGCAATTGGTCCTAAAAAATTAGCCCTAAAATTTGCTGATGAGACTGCTGCAAATGCTGCTGGTCTTCAAGAAGGAGATATTTATTATGATGAAGCATTAGATGAACTAAGATATAATAATGGTAGTGGATGGCAAGATGTACAGATTGGTGGAACCACAACAGACGTTGGTGACTTACCACTGAATACAACATATACAGGAATTAGATATGCTCCTGATATTACAACAACAGAGAATCTAACTGTAAATCCTTCAACAGACTATGCTTATACTTTCTGTGAAAATCTCACAGTTGATAATGGTCATGTTTTAGATATTGCAAATGGAAAGAATTTAAAGGTTGGTGTATTTTCAAACTTAGGTGGATTCACTGGAGGAACAATTGGTGGTGGAGGTAGTAGTACATCTTTACCAGAACTTACTGATGTTAATGTCTCTGGACCAGCAGTCAAACAGGTTCTACGTTATAATGGAAGTGCTTGGGTAAATACACAACTAACATATAATGATATTAGTGGTCAGGCATTCACTCAAATACAAGCAGATTGGGATCAGGCAAATACTGCACATTTGTCTTATATCAAGAATAAACCTGATATAATATTAGCAAACTCTGATCCAACTTTTAATAATGTAACTGTCAGTGGAGATCTAACTGTTGTTGGTACAACTACTCAGAATAATGTT
>CEVZ01027937.1_pt1 | contig 44759 bp, 42 predicted proteins | sample 361371 | NCBI WGS metagenome assembly CEVZ01 (sample SAMEA2620217, study PRJEB7988) | marine metagenome | isolation source: saline water (ENVO:00002010), including
TTGTGATTAAGCACATGGGGTCTTGTATCGAAAATGACTTCAAGGTCTTCAGGGTTGCCCTTGCAGTCAGGTATGAGGACTTCAATCTTTGTTTCAGGATTTTTTTCACGGATCATATTTATTGTGTTTGCAAAATGTTCCGCTCCCCCATCGACGAGGTCATCTCTAGCTACCGATGTCACAACTGCATGTTTTAAACCCATTTCCGAAACTGCTGACGCTACCCTTTGCGGTTCATTTGGATCTAAAGGATTCGGCTTTCTGGTGTCAACTAAACAGAAACCGCAAGCTCGCGTACAGCGTTCTCCAGCAATCATGAAAGTTGCCGTACCGTCATTCCAGCAATCAAAGATATTTGGACATCCGGCTTCTTCACATACGGTCACTAGTTTTTTTTCTTCCATCAGGTTTTTTAATCGTCTATATTCAGGACCTGTCGCTAGTTTGACCTTCATCCATTCAGGTTTTTTGCGTTCATCGATCTTTTCAAAATCTTTTTCGATTTGAAGAAGTGAATTTTCTGTTCCTGTATCCTCTCCCCAGAACACATCTGCTCTGTTGACTTTTTTTCGACTCCAAATTCTTCCGGCTTTTTCTGAAATGAGGTCTACGACTTCTCTCATCGTTGTATCTATTCCTTCTTTTTCCAAAGAGGTAACTCCATATTCCGTTATTCCACATGGAACTATGTGTTCATAGAAAGTCATGTCGGTTTTTACGTTTAATGCAAAACCGTGCATTGTCCGCGCTTTGTTTAATCTGACACCTATCGCTGCTATTTTTCTTGGATCAGGACCATCGGGGTCCACCCAAACTCCTGGGTATCTTTTTATTCGACCAATTTTTTTAATACCGAGTTCTTGGCAGGTTTCTATAAGGAGACTTTCGATGCTGTATATATAAGCTGCGGTGTCAGCCATGCCTCCTCCACGTTTTCCTTCCAATTCAAGTAAGGGATAGCCAACCAACTGCCCTGGGCCATGAAAAGTTATATCTCCACCTCGGTTTGCTTTTTCGAGTTCGGCTCCGATTGCCTCTGGTTCTATTTTCAAATTTTCCTTTGAGGCTCTTATTCCCATGGTGTAAACCGGATGATGTTCGAGCAATAAAAGATAATTTCCTCGTTCGTATGAAGTTATTATTTGCTGAATTGCTAAAGCGTCGCGGTAGCGGACTTTCCCCAACCATCGAACCTGTAGTTGTGCTTCCTTCGAATGGTCAGTCAATTCTGTCATTTTAACCGTGGAGAGATCGCCCTGTTAGAGACATAACAGTTTCACCAAAAAGTTCGCTCAAAGTCGGATGGGCTTGAATATGATTAGCGACTTCATCAACCGTTGCCTCTAGATTTACTGCTAAATAGGCTTGGCCAAGTTGTTCTGTAACCCATGGACCAACCATGTGCACACCCAAAATGCGGCCTGCTTTTCCATCACCTTTATTCTCTGCGATTACCTTTACCAGTCCTTCGGTTTCACCAATTATCATCGCTCTTCCGTTTCCTGAATATCGATGTTTCGAAACACTCACTTCGTAGCCAGCAGCTTTTGCCTTTTCTTCAGTTAGACCTGCAAAAGCGACTTCGGGGTCACAATAAATGCACCACGGTACGGTTTCTGGGTCGATCGGTACTGGGCACTCTCCTAAAATTTCTTTAACGGCGAAAATTCCTTCAGCGAAACCTACGTGCGCTAGCTGTGGGGTGTTAATAACGTCTCCTGCAGCCCAAACTCCTTGTTCTTTTGTTTTTAGTCTCTCATCAACTTCTATATAACCTTTTTCATCTATTCCTATTTGAGTATTTTGTAGTCCAGCAGAATTACCATTTGGTTGTCGACCGACAGATACGACTACTAAGTCAACTTCTAATTGATTTACGTCACCATCTTTAGACCAGCTAAGGGTTGTCTTCTGGCCATCGCTTTCATGCCCTTCAACTTTCACTCCTGTCTGGATGTCTATTCCCTTTTTTGAGAACGATCTTCTTAATGAAGTTGAGACATCTTTGTCGCATCCTGCAAGTATTTCATCAAGGCTCTCGAGCAAAGTGACTGATGAACCCAAATCATTTAGCAGTGAAGCAAATTCGCATCCGATGGCACCACCTCCAATTACTGCAACACGATCGGGAATTTGATCAAGAGATAGAAATTCATCACTCGTCACTACAATCTTTCCGTCGATTTCAAATCCTTCAATCGTGCGCGGTGTGGAACCTGTGGCTAGAAGCACATTTTTACCCTGGATGGTTTCAGTTTCATTATCTTTTTTAATTTCGATTTTTCGCTCGGGTCCTAAAAACCCTTTTCCTGAATAGATGGTGACTTCGCGTCCGACCAGTAAGGAATTAAGTCCGGTAAAAAGTTGATCAATAACTGTTTGTTTTCGATTTTGGCTTATCGAAAGGTCAATCGCAGGCTCTTTAATTGTTTCAATTCCAAAATCCTGTGCTTGACGCACTGCTCTTAGCACTGAGGCGGTCTCTAGAAGTTCCTTTGCGGGGATGCATCCGACATGAAGGCATGTTCCTCCGATTTTATTTTCTTCTACGAGTGCTACTTTAAGTCCAGCAGCTGAACCGTAAAGAGCCGCTGCATAACCAGCAGGTCCACCCCCAATTACAACTAAATCATAATTTTCTGTCATATTTTCACTTCTTAGTTTTGAATTGTTTCAGTCTTTTTTACTTACTTCAAGCTAAAAGCACTTGAATGGCAAATGCAAACAGGATTGCCAAACCACAAAAAAGTGCTGAAATAATTAAACGCCTTGTGCTCACTTATTTTGACGGTATCCGACGTAAAGTTATTCCGTGCGCGGTTTTTGTTTGACATTTGGTCTATCTCTGGTGATTTTGGGTTGTTCAAATCCGATTCCAAATGATTCTATGACTTCTGCCAAATCTTCTTCTTCCTCAACGACAGTTCCTCGAGTTGAGACAACTACTACCATTGTGGAAATCGTCGTACCACCTGAGCTTGATTTCATTGCAGTAACTACAGAAGGTGAAACGGTTGATGGACGTGAACTTTGGCTAGATGGTGATGAAGCGACTGATAATCTTTCGCAAAATGGAAATAGATTTGGCCAGGATGTTCTTTTCTGGTTTTGGGCTCCTAATTGACTTACATGTCGTAGAGAAGCTCCGACGGTCGTTGCAGCAAATAATTTACTTAAAGTCGTGGGGGTTGGAGCGATTCTAAATCCTGAGCTTGGAAGAAAAAGGGTTTTAGAGTGGGGGTTGAACTTCACTAACATCGCAGACAGGGGTGAAGTGTGGAGAAAATTTGGTGTTATAAACCAACCAGCTTTTGCTGTAATCACCTCTGAAGGCAATGTTGCAACCCATATGGGGCATCTAGATCTGGAAGGGATTTTTTCTCTAGTTGACCAAGCTCATTCTGTTTCGTGAAAGGTTTTCATTTTTGAATCTCACGGCATTGGGAATGGTTCTGGCAGAACAATCGGGCCGTCTTCAAGAAAAGTAGCGAATTTAATTCTTTTGCTTACTGATAGATCGTTAATCAAATTTGCTTGAAGTTGTCCACGAGAATACGTCCAGATTTCTTCTCCGATTATTAGCGCACGTTGAATAGAGATCGGAAATTCAGGTTGTTCGCCTAGCGGTGAATCTGGTGAAGAATGTGTTATGCGTCCAAATTCCTCTAATCTTTTCTCTCTTACTTTCAACATCACTGCTCCGGCGTCACCATTCATCCAATCCGAAAACGGTAGAACCGCTATTTGCTCGGGCGCCCACCACAGAAAAGCACGGTGGTCCCATTCCGCTGAGCTTCTTCCGCCTCCCGGCAACCATGTGTCCAAAGCTCTTGGGTTTTCAAGATTTTCAACATCATAAAGAGCTACTTTAGTTCCAGTGGTGACACCATCTTCGGTAGCTTCTTGTCCAACTCCCATTACTAGATTTTGTTCTATTGGGTGTAGATAGCCGCTGTATCCAGTGATTTTTAATTCGCCTTTTACTTTTGGATCTTCAGGAATTGCTAGATCAAGTGTGTAAAAAGGGTCAGTTTGTCGAAAAGTTACGATGTAACCGAGATCTTCCAAGAATCTGACTGCGAATATTCTCTCTCCCTTACCCATACCGCCTACTTGTCCAACCTGAGTCATACCTCCTTCTCTTAGAGCTATCACCGTCACTTTCGATTCATTCATTTCGTCGAAACCCCATGGTGATCCGCTAGTAGTAGCGACTCTCAGGTGTCCTTCATGTTCTGACATAGCGAATTGGTTGAGTAAATGACCTTTAAGATCTATCGATGACCTGTACTCTGTCTTTTCACTCGCTCCCAAAGAGAACTGATGAATAGAAGTCAAATATTGAGGTTCTTCTGACCTCTGCAGATTTTCTTGATCAAATGAAATCGCCTCTGGGTAGTCGGTTGTTGAAATAAAAAGATTCTCTGGACTTGCGTAAACGTTCTCCCCTTCTGTTAAGACAGCTACCGCTTCAGGAGGCTCCATATCGGAATTTAGATCAATGTCTAAAACTGAAAGTGAAGTAAAACCTGAAAATTTTGGAGGATGGGAAACTTTTTCGCATTGGATCAACTGGCCTTCTTCGACATCTTTACCTTTTGTTTCAAATACATACGAAGGCACCCAGTTAGAGATTGTTGTTTCAACTATCGCTTGCCTATTAGCTTTTGTAGCGACTTCTTCTGCTGAAGGACTTTGAGGTGTAACGAAAGGAAGATCAGTAGGAGTTGATGAAACAACTATTCTTGCAATGCCATCTACAACTCTGGCACTCACATAACGACCTTCAATCACCATGCTCGCTACTTGCAGCGGTTGTGATGGATCTGTTATATCTACTTCAACAATTGTCGTGCGAGGTTTCCATCCGTCAATAGGGATTATTTCTGCCATTAACGGGGAGACTGAATACAGGTCAGTCTGTGCCATAACCCAGAGTCTGTTTCCATTGAGAAACATCTCGCTTCCCCATGAGAGGGCTTCAAGTTGAACTGAACCTATAGGTTCAGACGAAAACGATTTCGGATCAACTATGTGCAAACTATTGTCTTCTAATATGGCGATTATTTCTCCATTTGTTTTAATGAAATCTGGTTCATCTATCCCTACTTCTTGAACATTCGTTCCAGAAAAATCATTTCCAAGACCTGATGCCATAAGAGGTTCCGTGTCTGCGAAACTCCTTTCCATCATCGGCATTGGAAAAATTGGCCCCCAGCCGAAACCATCAAGCCCGTATGGTCCCACCCTTTTTAAAGCCTCATCTTGGAGGTATCTGAGAAGTTCATCACAGGCTGCGAACGGTATTAATCCACTTGTTAGTTCGACTTCCTCTAAATTGATGGTTGCTTTTGTTACTGTCGTCGAATTTGTTTCGTTTAAGTAACTAGTTGTTGGAGAATAATTTTCTTCTGGAACTAACGGATAGCCGGATGTATTAAGCCCATGCCGATCGTCTGCACAGTTAACTGAAAATAAACCCAGCAAAAATAGAATGCTCAAAATTTTCTTATTTTTACTTTGTGTTTTTCTCGTGTTAAGCACTGATAGAAGGCAACCAATCTGGTCTTTGTTGTTGATATTCGTGAATCTCCGATTCGTATTTCATTGTGATTCCAATATCATCGAGACCTTTTAGAAACCTCTCTTGCACTGCGTCTTCAAGAGGAAAACTGCAAGAGATATTCAAATCAGGAACTTCAAGAACACGTTTTGAAACATCTACAGTAATGACTAATTCAGGATTGCTCTCTACCGATCTAAGTAGTTCTTCGCCGATTTCGGCTGACACTTGAACTGGAACTAAACCATTTTTCGTGCAGTTGTTTCTAAAAATGTCTGCAAAACGCGGCGAAATTACTGCTTTGAATCCGTATTGTTGAATAGCCCAAACAGCGTGTTCTCTAGACGATCCGGTTCCAAAGTTCGCTCCTGCTACGAGGATCGTTGCTTCTGTGAAACGTTCATCATTTAGCACAAATGATGGATCGTCTCTCCACTCACTAAATAGTCCTCGATCGAAACCTGTTCTCTCAACTCTTTTAAGCCAGTCACTTGGGATTATTTGATCAGTGTCTATATCGGAACGGTTCAATGGTAGAGCTGTGCCGAAAACTATTTCTACTGGTTCCACTATTGTTTCCTTCCTTATCCCACTAAATCATCTGGTACTGCAAAGGTCCCTGCGATAGCTGTAGCTGCTGCAACAGCTGGTGACACCAAGTGTGTTCTTCCGCCTCGCCCTTGACGGCCCTCAAAGTTGCGGTTACTTGTACTTGCGCAACGTTCATCTTTTTGGAGTTTGTCTGGGTTCATCGCTAGACACATAGAGCAACCGGGTTCTCTCCAATCGAATCCAGCCTCTCGGAATATTTCATGCAAACCCTCTGATTCAGCCTGAGCCTTTACAGAACCAGATCCTGGCACTACGAGAGTTCTAACTCCAGATGCAACTTGTTTTCCTTGAGCAACTTTTGCAGCTTCTCTAAGATCCTCTATACGGCTATTCGTGCAAGATCCAATAAAAACTGTGTTTACCGGAATTTCGGAGATTTTAGTTCCAGCTGTAATTCCCATATATTCGAGTGCTCTTCTTGCTGACTCTTGTTGCGCGGGTTCCGAGAATTGCTCAGGGTCTGGAATCGAACCATTTATTGGGGCTACTTGACCAGGGTTCGTTCCCCAAGTCACGTGGGGTGAAATGTTGTTTCCATCTAGAACTACTTCTTGATCAAATTTTGCATCTGTGTCAGAAGCCAATAGCTTCCAGTCTTCTACAGCTTTTTCCCACTGGCTTTCATTCGGACTGTATGTCCTTCCCTTTAAGTAGTCAAAAGTTGTTTCGTCTGGTGCAATTAATCCTGCTTTAGCTCCGGCTTCTATGGACATATTGCAAACTGTCATCCTTCCTTCCATTGAAAGATTCCGTATCACTTCACCTCTGTACTCAATAATTTTTCCTATTCCACCTCCTGTCCCTAACTCTCCTACGATTGCAAGAATTACATCTTTAGCTGTACTCCCTTCAGGAAGTTTCCCATCAACTGTTACTGCTAGAGTTCCTGGCTCTGTTTGAGGAAGTGTTTGCGTTGCCAGAACATGTTCAACTTCACTTGTCCCAATTCCGAATGCAAGCGCGCCAAATGCCCCGTGGGTACTTGTATGACTGTCACCGCAAACAACAGTCATCCCAGGGAGTGTCAGGCCCATTTCTGGTCCTATTACATGAACAATTCCTTGGCCTTCATCACCCATCGAAAAAAGTCGTATATCAAATTCGGAACAGTTTTTTCTTAAAGTTTCTACTTGTTTGCGGCTGACAGGGTCAGCAATGGGTTTGTCAATATCAGAGGTTGGAACATTGTGATCTTCAGTCGCAACTGTTAAATCAGGACGAAGAACTCCTCTGCCTGCTAGTCGTAAACCATCAAAAGCTTGAGGGGAAGTGACTTCATGAACAAGATGTAAATCTATGAAGAGTAGATCCGAACCTGTTTCATCTCGGTGCACTACGTGACGTTCCCAAACTTTTTGACTAAGTGTTTTTCCTGACATAGAAGTTTTCCATTCTACCTTTATTAACCGATATGACCCGGACGATCCACCGCTTGCGGGTTTTCGCCAGTATTGCGAACCCGAACTACTTTGTTTAGAGCTGAAATAAATGCTCTAGCGGAAGCCTCAACAACATCTGTAGACAAACCTCTACCTGACACTTTTAGTCCGTCCGCACTTTCAAAAGAAAGTGCTACGTCTGCTAATGCGTCAACTCCACCGGTCACTGAATTCACGCTGTAATCTGTTAGGCGTCCTTCTATACCTGTAGCTTTTTTTATAGCTGTACAAGCGGCATCAACCATTCCATCTCCCTCTGATGTTGCATTTATCTGTGCTCCATCAGATTTTAAAATGACCTCCGCAGTGGGAGTATTAGCATTGCCGCCTTTTACATCGAGTGTTACTAGCTCATAAGAATTTTCAATTGAACTGCCCACTTCTTCTGCAACGAGGGCTTCCAAATCTGCATCACTGAGTTGAACTTTACGATCTGCTAGCTCTTTAAAGCGAGCAAAAGCGCCGTTCAATGCGTCCCCCTGTATGTCAAGGCCCATTTTTGAAAGTGCATCTTTGAATGCTGCTCGTCCGGAGTGTTTTCCTAGCACTAGTTTGCTGCCGTCCTGGCCTACTACTGAAGGATCCATTATTTCATAAGTCGTTCTTTCATTGAGCACGCCATGTTGATGTATGCCTGACTCATGCGCGAAGGCATTTCTTCCGACGACAGCTTTGTTGTATTGGACTGGATATCCGGTTAGCCGGCTGACCATCCGACTCGAACGCGCTAATTCTTCTGTTTCAATTCCTACTTCAAGATTTGGATATATGTCTGGACGAGTTCGGAGTGTCATTACGATCTCCTCCATAGCAGCATTTCCTGCTCTTTCTCCAATTCCGTTTATTGTGCATTCGACTTGGCGGGCTCCTGATACAACAGCCGCCAAAGAGTTAGCAACCGCCAAACCGAGGTCATTATGGCAGTGGGTACTGATTATGTAATCTCCCTTAACTCTTTCTCTTATTGATTTAATCCTGTCAGCCCATTCATGGGGTGTCGCGTACCCAACAGTGTCTGGAATATTTAGTGTTCCTGCTCCGTTATCAACCGCAGCTTGTAGAACATCACACATGAAATCGAAATCTGACCTAGATGCGTCCTCAGGGCTGAATTCAACATCATCTGTATATTCTCTTGCTCTGCCGACTGCAGAGGCGGCCTCAGATAGCACTTGCTCTGGAGTCATTTTTAACTTGTGTTCCATATGAGTTGGGCTCGTAGCTATAAATGTATGAATTCTTCTTTTTTCTGCGGGTTCTATAGCTTCCCAACAACGATCAATATCTTTATAGCTTGTGCGCGAAAGCCCGCAAATTACTGGTCCGCTTACATTAGATGCTATTGCGTGGACAGCGTCAAAGTCACCTTGGCTTGCTATGGGAAAACCTGCTTCGATGTAATCGACTCCCAGTCGAGCAAGTTGTCCTGCGATTTCAAGTTTTTCCCCCACGTCAAGTGAGATGCCGGGTGATTGCTCACCATCTCGCAAAGTAGTGTCAAAAATAACCACTTTTTCCTTAGCAGTTTCATTGCTCATTTCTGTTCTCCATTGTTTATCTTGCTGTTGCCTAAAAAGTAAAAAACCTCCCGGCCTTTGGCTCAGGAGGTGGGACGAACGCGTCTATGTGACGTCCGTCCTACATAAGCAATAGAAGGTTCTTCGTCTCCATAACTTCCATTCTAATCATTATTGTCTGAAGGTAAGCAAACTTTTTTATTTTGGTTCAAATTTTGTTTTCAATCTGGATCTCAGGAAGTTCATCAGATGGGGTGAAATCAAAGATCCGGGCGAAAAAAGCCAGTTCTGATTCAATGGCCCTTGTTATATTGGGGGCTTTTCGAAATCCGTGACCTTCATCTGAAAATTCAATAACCGCGTGAGGTATTTCATTTTCTTTTAGTTTTTGTGCCATTAAACGAGCCTGATTGGGTGGGACTATCGGATCTTCCAGTCCTTGGAGGATTACCATTGGGGTCGAAAGTTGTTCGACATGGTGAATGGGTGACCTCTGCTCATATATTTCTTTGTCTTCAGGCCACCTGCCTACTAGTCGATCTAGGTATCGGGATTCAAATTTGTGTGTATCTTGTGCCAGCACCGCGAGGTCGGCAATCCCATACCTGCTAGCTCCTGCTGTAAAAGTGTTGTGAAATGTTAGTGCTGCGAGAACTGTGAACCCTCCTGCGCTACCTCCCTTGATTGCCAGTCTCGTTTCGTCTACTTTCTTTTGGCTGACGAGATGCTTTGCTGCAGCTACGCAGTCTTCTACATCAGCTAATCCCCAGTTGTCATTTAAACGATGTCTGTATGATCTTCCGTACCCTGTAGAACCTCGATAATCAATATCAGCAACACCGAACCCTCTACTTGTCCAATAAGCGATAGAAAGTTGCATCTGTCTTCTCGCTGCTCCTGTCGGGCCCCCGTGAGCCATGACTATGAGCGGCGGGTATTCTGTTTCGCTAACTTTATAGTCGGGATTTGTGGGTGAATAGAAAAGAGCATGAGCTTTTTCATTATCTGAAGTTTCGTAAGTAAAAGCTTCTGGGACTGGAAACCATTTCTCGTCTATTTTCAGATCGCGAAGTTCACTAAATGACTCAGTTCCTTCTCTGCTGATAAACATGACTGAAGATTCCGACTTCCATGAACTAACGGTCGCAACTATTCCATTGCGATAACTTTTTACAGATTCGATTTCAGTTGCGTCAAGTTTTACGTGTTCAACTTGCCCATTGTTTGAAAGCGTCATCAGCTTGTCTAAACCGGCTTCTCTTGCAACAAACCAGATTTCACCATCAACTAGTGCATATCTCGACTGGCCGAAAACCCATTGTGGTAAACCTATTTCTGCTTCGACGTTAGTTAACGGCATTAAATCAATTTCTTCTTTTGTTTCGTCAACTCGAAAAAGGTTCCACCAGTTATTTCTGTCGCTTACGACGTACAGGTTTCCTTCATCATCCCATTCAGGTTGGAAAAAAGACTCTCCCTCGGATGCAACAACCTTTTGATCTGAAATCTCCATCTCGTCTATTGAGGCGATACAAAGTTCCGTGCTGTCCCAAGGCATGTTTGGATGGTTCCATTGGATCCACGCAATTTTTCCACAATCTTTAGCGACTCTGGGAGAAGATACGAAGTCAGGTCCTGAAACTAAGATTTTTATTTGCTGAGAGCCGTCCGTTGGGACGGCAACAATCTCATTTGATGGCTCCTTTTTATTGAGGTCGTGTAGTTCTCTTACGCATACATACCATTTCCCGTTTTCTGTTATTCGGCCATCGGCATATCTAGCGCTTTTTCCTTCTTCGGTTTCAGGAGTCAATGGAACCAAATCACATGATTCTTCAAACATGTATAAACGTTGATCTGAGTATTGACTGAAAATGAGAGTTCGGTTTTTAACCCACCAAGCTCCCCCTCCGTATTCATGGACAAGTGTTCTAACGTTGGAGTTTTTATCTAGTTGATCTTTTCCATTACGTACTAGAACTGTTCTTCCACCCTCATCTGGTCGTGATTCAGCCCACCAGACGTCTTCGCCATCCGTTATCACTTCACCGAGTCTTACAGCTCCACCAACCAGCATTTCTGATGTGATGACGGAATGCCATGTTCCACAAGGTTTGGCAGTTGTCATGTCTTAGCTATTCAGCAGTTGAGCTAACCGAGTAAGACCCTCTTCCAGGTCTGCATCTCCAAGGGCAAAAGATAGCCTTGCGTAACCTGGCGACCCGAAGGCTTCACCTGGGACTATAGCTACTTTTGCCTCCTCTAAAATAATGGCAGCTAACTCAAGAGTGTTATGAGCTTTTTTACCAGCTATGTCTCGATCGTAGAATGCTGAAAAATCAGGAAAAGCGTAGAAGGCACCCTGGGGCGCCAAAACCTCAACTCCCTCAATTGCTGACAGCATTTCGTTCATCATTTTTCGTCGACGGTCAAACGATTCTCGCATCTTAATAACATCTTCAAGACCTCCACTGACCGCCGCTAAAGCAGCTCGTTGTGAAATGTTTGCAACATTTGATGTGGCATGTGACTGATGGTTTCCAGCAGCAGAAATAACGTCCGCGGGACCGATCATCCATCCGACTCTCCATCCTGTCATGGCATAAGTCTTCGCTACGCCATTTACTATCAAACACTGATCTTCAATTTCTGGAAGCAGTGCTCTAATCGAATGATGCTCGTGGTCATCGTAGGTCAGGTGTTCGTAAATTTCGTCTGTGATGATCCAAATTCCTTTTTCAATTGCCCATCTTCCAATTGCAACCATTTCTTCAGCTGAGTAAACCGCTCCTGTTGGATTTGAGGGTGAAACGAAAAAGAGAGCTTTTGTCGATGATGTAGTAGCTGCTTCAAGCTGTTCAACTGTTACTTTGAATTCCGAGTCGATACTGGTTGGAACTTCGACTGTAGTTCCTCCTGCCAGAGCTATAGCTTCGGGGTAAGTGGTCCAGTACGGAGCGGGTAGTAAAACTTCGTCTCCAGGGTCGATCAAAACGGCACATGAGTTATATACAGCGTGTTTTCCGCCATTTGTTATAAGTATTTGTGCGGTCTCAGGTCTCCATTTTGAATCTCGTTCAGTTTTATCCACTAATGCTTCACGTAGCTCGGGAAGACCAGAAGCAGGTCCATAACGGTGATTTGAAGGCTCGCGACATGCAGCTACCGCGGCTTCGACAATGTGATCAGGCGTTGGGAAATCGGGTTCACCTGCACCAAATCCAATTACTGGTTCACCTGCCGCTTTCAGCTCTCTCGCTTTATTCGTCACTGCCATGGTGGCAGATTCTGAAATCGAGGCAATTCTGTCCGATATACGTTTCTTTGTCATTGTGTTCATTTCCTTACATTCACTAAATCGAATCTAGAGCCTATGGGGCGCAACAATGAAGACTTTTTTATAATTTTCACTTTAACTGCAAGCCTCAAAATAAGGCCTCAAATACTCTCTTGTAATATCTCCGCGAGCTTTTTGTGATAGCCCCTGGTAAGCAAGACAGGCGGCTTTTTCTAGTTCTTGCTCACTACAATTTAGTTCTTCAGACCTAGTAAGAAATTTTTCTTTTTGTGATAGATCATTGATCAGATTTATAACTGCCTTAACTTCCTCTTCTTGCATTTCTTCAAATTCTTTTTCGTCGATTTGATCTAGAACCAATTCTGCTGAATTTCTGCCAATTTTTATCAGTTCTTCACAATTTCTTGCTTGTCCTGGTTTAGTTGGTTCTGTTTCGGCGCACGCTAAAGCCGACAAGGCAACAACTATCAATATGGAAAATCTGCGCATCAGTACCGACAGTACTTCTCAAAATGAGAACGTGCATCAATAATTGTCGTTAATGGAACATACGTCTAATACACCTCTAGCCAGACGCCCTTCATGCATATCTTCTAAAAGTGTATTTATTTCCTCCATGGGGTAAACACGACTTACTAGTTCATCAAGTTTGAATTTGCCTGCCTTATAGAGTTCGCATATGCGTGTCACATCTGTTTGTGGCCTTGAGGTTCCGTAACGGCACCCCATAATAGTCACATCCAGATACGCAGCTACCGTCATGAATTCAACTGTGCTTCCCAATGGCGGCACACCTAGTATCACTAGGGTTCCACCCCAGTCCAAGTATCCGATTGATTCTTCAATTAGAGCTTTAGAACCTACACACTCGAAGACATAACAGACTCCGTCAGCGCGTATTTTACGAATTTCCTGATTTGTATTCACGTCTGTCGCGTTAATGAAATCAGTAGCTCCAAAATCGATGGCTAGATCACCTTTTTCAGAATTAGTGTCAATAGCAATTATGGGATTAGCTCCGGCTATTGCTGCAGCTTGGATTACATTCAAACCTATTCCTCCGACACCTACAACCGCTACGCTTTCACCTGGTTTGACCTTGGCTCGGTTGAATACTGCCCCTGAGCCAGTAAGAACACCGCACCCTATGAGTGATGCTGCGTCTAGTGGAACATCTTCTGGTATTCGGATTGCCTGGTTTGCTTTTACAACTACATTTTCTGAAAAAGCAGAAATGTTTGCGAAGTTGTAGTGTGGTTCTCCATCCAGAGAGAAAGGTGTATCTCTCGCTCCAAAAGTAGCCTTGCACATAGTTGGTTGACCCGCATCACATGCAGGACATGCCCCGCATTGACCTAGTGTGGATAATACAACGTGATCACCTACTGATACTGAGTTAACTGCATCGCCCACCTCAGTGACTATTCCAGCCCCTTCATGTCCAAGAACTACGGGGGTTGGGAATGGTATTGTGCCGTCTATAACACTTACATCACTGTGGCAGACACCTGCGTTCACAATTTTTACTTTTACTTCTCCTGCCTCTGGTTGACGAACTTCTAAACCTTCGACTAATCGAAGTTCTTCTCCATTAAAAACAATCCCTTTCACACGAAACCTCCAAACCTTGAGTTACTATCTTCGCCCCTAATAATCTTCGTTGCCCACATATGCATCAGTAATGCAGAATCAGTATTACAGCTCCAAAGTGGGCTGCTACAGCCATCACTACTAAAGAATGCCAGACTTCGTGATACCCAAAAACTTTTGGTTTAAGTTTTGGCCACTGGGCACCTAGCATTAGCGCTCCTCCAATATAAAAGATCCCTTCTAGAACTATGAAAAAAGCTGGGAAAAAATCTATCGCTCTGAAAAGACTTGGAGCGACAATCAAAGGAAGGCACCCAAGGCATATGAATAATGTGTTCATGAGACCTTTAGGAGGGTGAAACGGCAGGACTCTAAGCATGATCCCAATTCCTGCTCCTATCCACACACTCCAAAGCATCAATTTGGCAGGACTTCCATCCATTGCAATAAGTGCAAGTGATGATGCTCCGGAAGCGATCATCAAGAAAATCGCTGCATGGTCGAGCCTAAATAAAACCTCTAAAAGAGAAACTTTCCAACGGCGGAAATGGACTATTGCACTGGTTGAAAACATGGCAAAGGCACCTCCGGCGAAAAGAAGTACTCCTATTCGTTCGCGGCCTGCCGGTGCAGATAGGGCTAAAACCACTCCTGCAATAAGAGTTAACGGTCCTGCAATTCTGTGTAACCGACCTCTCCACTTGGGCCTTGGGTTTGAAAGCACCCTGTATACGGATGGGGAAACATTTTCCGGGATGAGTTCATCTGGAATTGCTTCGTCTGCGTATTTGGATTCAGTCAAACTTGTCATGGTGGAAAGTATCTATTTATCCGTTCCTAACTTATAAAAACAATCGTATAGCGGCTGTAGAAAGCATCGCTGTCAATACAACCAATGTGAAGGACATTTTTTTCCATACTGCTAAAGCTCCCATTCCCACCCCTACTAAGCGGGCATCTATTACTAGGGATCCATCATCTGAAATAGACATAATTACAACTAAAGCTGAAAAAAGAGCCGCTGGTAAAAGCAATGTTGCGGGTGCTAAGTGCTTGCTGAATCTCTTTCCGGCTATGAGCCCTAGAAATTTGAAAGCATAGCTACCTGCCGATAAAGCAATAACCGCACCCCAGGTCATGTTGTCCTCTTTTTTTTCTTCTTTAAGGCCAGCAAACCAGGCAGGATTGCTGTTGACGCCAGGAGTATAGGCATACCAACTGGCGTGAGTGGAATGCTCACAATAGTTATCACTGCGGCTGTTATTGCCGTGATTTTTCCTTCTCGCGTGGTTACATGTGGAAGTGTAAGAGCTACAAATGCTGCTGGGAAAGCAGCGTCCAGCCCCCATGAGCCGGGATCTTCAATAATGCCGCCTAATAAAACGCCCAATATTGTGCCTAGATTCCAAAAAACGAAAAGGCTTAATCCTGTAAACCAAAATGCATCTCTCGAGTCCTCAACAGTGTCTTGTGAACTGGCGACTGCAATCGTTTCGTCAATTACAAAATGTGCTGCCAAGACTTTATAAAGTTTCCCATTGTGTAGAGATTTTGCAATCACTGGACCATATAAGGCATTTCTAACTGATAGCAAAAGAGCGCTACCAACAGCAGCGGCTGGATTGCCTCCCCCATCAATGACTGATACGGCTGCGAATTGTGAAGCTCCAGTGAACGTAAAGATGGATAAAGCTGATGCTTGTAGTAGAGACAGGCCTGCGGTGTCTGCAAAAACTCCGTAAGTTATGCCAATTAACCCACAAGCGGCAGCCAGAGTGAATCCATTTCTCTGAAAATCGTTAAATTTTTGCATTATGGAAGTCGGTGTATTAGTTCGTTAATCAATCGATCTATCTCATTAGCGCATTTATCAAATTCTTCTTGATCTCCTGAAGCTGGATCCACTACCTCTTCCCATGACTCAATATTTACTTCGGCTAAATCTAATTTCATTATTCGTTCTGTGAGAGAACCTTCTTCAGTTAAGTCGCGAACAAGACGAGGGAGTGTGGCTGTTCGTTGTGCGACCTCAGGAAAGTTTTTTCTGATCCATTCGATGTGACTGGGCTCCATAGCTACTATCAGATCAACTCCAACGTGTTTTTGGCCAAATTGTGTACTTCTATGTGTCGGATCAGAAATTCCAAAACGCTCAAGAGCTTTTCTTGTTCTTTGGCTCATTGGATGCCCTTCAAGAACAAGTGTTCCGGCTCCGATGGCAATATAGTTTGAAACTCTTTTCTCGAACATTATTCGAGCCATCACAGACCGAGCTGCGTTACCGGTACAAAGGAAACATATAACTGGTTTTTCTTCTTCCATCTAACTTCAATCCGTTCCAATCCTAATAAACAGTGCTTCGGCTTCAGCTGTAACCACACCATTTGCCAGACATACAGCTTTCGCTTTTATTCTCTTTCCAGTCGAGTTTTCGAGCCGGGCTTCAAAACGAAGTTCCTGATCTATAGGAGTGGCTTCGCGATAGCGAATTTCCAACTTCCCCGTTACAGCCGGTCCTCCTCCTGCTAGTCGGACTGCACCGCTGAGAACGTCGTCGAATAGTCCAGCAAGAAAACCCCCATGGACACGGCCTTCGGGACCTTCTCTGCATCTGTTGATTTCCAATTCACCTATTATGACTTCTTGTCCAGCGGGATTTTTTTCGGTTCTCACTCTTATAGGCGGAGCTAAGGGATTTCTTTCCCCTCTGAACAGGCTGTTGTCTTTTGCTTCAATGTATAAGCGCTCTTTAGTCAGTTCGTCGATCTCTTTTTCGTCGATTTCATACCATCTGAGTCGAACTGATTCTTCTAGGGATTCATTCGCCGCATCCACATGTGTGATTGCCTTTTCCATCATTTCGCTTGTAGGCGCTGATTTGTGTATTTTCAGCAACAGATCCCTTACTCGGTCAGCTAACCGTATTCCGGTTTCTCTTTCATTTTCTGACATCTGTATTCGTCATCTTTCGTGTCGCTTCATCAAAATTTTAAACTTCAGGCAGTCAAACCGAGAATTTTACTCAAGCGCCGACGGTGAAATAATGCGTCTCCCCATGTGGATGCAAGAATCCATCCACGCTTAAGCCATATCTGTAAATCATGTTCAACTGTATAACCGATCGCGCCGTGGCATTGAAGAGCTGATCTGCATGCAAGTTCAACAGCTTCACTAGCTAAAGCTTTTGCGGCTGACACCTCTCCTGAAACTGTGAAATTTTCTGTAGGGCTTTTTTGATTATCTATCGCCCAACTAGCTACTTGAACTAAAGGCCTCGCAAACTCGATCGCTATTGCCATGTCTGAACAGTGGTGTTTGACTGCTTGATTAGTTCCAACTGGTTTTCCGAACTGTTTTCTTTCTGAGACATAACTGACAGTCATGTCTAGAAGTTTTTGTGCCACTCCCACTGCTTGTGCTGCAGCAGATAGTGCACCACGGTTAGTCATGTCTTCAATAGCTTCGTGAGTTTCCGAAATGAGTGTTTGAGAAGATGGTGTCCAATCAATAACACTGGTTTTATAACGAGGGTCAATCGACGTCATGGGAGTATGTTCGATTTCCTTTGTTGGAACTGCATGAAGCTCATTTTCCTTGCTAATTAAAATCAGATCAGAATTTTCAACTGAAACGACACGTTCATCTATCGGTGAACCAACGGTCAATTTTTTCGATCCGTTTGCCGCTTCCTCTAATATTTCTTGGGCCATTTCATTTTGTGCCCATCTAGCGATTAAAGGTGATGCGACTGCTGCATGTTCAGCCACAGGTTCAGCACAGGCTGAAATTCCCAATTCTTCTAAAATAAAAACAAGGTCAGAAGCACCCATGCCTAAACCACCGAATTCTTCAGGTATACCAATTCCCATAAGTCCTGTTTCAGAAAGTGTTTCCCACAGGCCATCAACGCACCCTGAGGATTTTTCACCAGCTGACTGGAGTGCTTCGACAGAACATTCTTTTTCTAAAATGGAGGCAATATTGGAAGCAAATTGCTCTTGTTGTTCTGTTGGTGCAAAACGCATCTGACTTCCTACTTTCTCGGCAAACCAAGAACTCTTTCAGCGATTATGTTTCGCTGAATCTCATTTGTTCCTGCATATATAGGTCCGGCCAAGGCAAATAAATAGCCCATTAACCATTCATTTTCAGGACTTTCATAAATCCAGTCTGTTATCAGATCAGAACGGTTTCCTAGGATTCTTAGAGCAGTGGCGTGGAGTTCAACATCTAATTCTGACCAGAAAACCTTCATAATTGAAGGCTCAGAATTTAGTGACTCACCTTCGATGATTCGTGTTGCAGTTCTCTGCGCTTGCCATCGATAAGCGTGAGCTCTGACCCACGAGTTAACAACTTCTTCCGTAAGGCTTGGATCTGGCTTTCGCTCTGTTGTCTCATGGAGGTCGACAAGTCTTTTTGCAGCGGCCGTGAAACGACCTGGCGCTCTTAGGTTTAAGCCACGTTCATTAGATGCAGTTGACATAGCGACAGACCAACCTTCTCCTTCTCCTCCGAGAAGATTCGATTTGTGAACACGGCAATCATCGAAAAATATTTCGGCAAATGCAGGTTCACCATCAAGACGTTTAACTGGTCTACGGTCTAAGCCTTCCGAGTCAGCTGGTACAAGCAGGTAGGACAAACCCTGATGTCTTTCAGAATCTGGATCGGTTCTTACGATGCAAAATATCCAATCTGCCCATGCTCCCCGAGAGCACCAAGTTTTCTGACCATTAATGACGAACCATTCGCCATCCTTTTGGGCTTTTGTTTTTATCGAAGCTAAATCGCTTCCGGCATCCGGCTCTGACCACCCTTGTGCCCAAATTTCTTCTCCAGATGCCATCGCTTGTAGAAACCGACTTTTTTGTTCATCACTACCAAAATCGAACAAAGCGGGCGCTAATAAATTAATTCCATTTGTGTTGACACGACCTGGAGCACCTGAGTGATAATACTCTTCTTCAAAAATGAGCCATTCGATCACACCTAAATTTCTTCCCCCGTACTTTTCTGGCCATGTAATAACCGACCATCCGTTTTCGAAAAGCTTTTTCTCCCATGTTCTATGGAGTTCAAAACCCTCCTGAGTGTCCATCGAAGGTAAAGGTTCCTTGGGAATATTTTCTTTTAGCCAGTTCCTCACTTCAGCACGAAAGTCTTTTTGCTCTCTTGTGGGATCTAAATCCATCTTTAACTTTCCCCGAATCGGTTAAGTGAATTTGTCGCCTCTTCAACTATTCCTCTTACTAACTCTTCGCTAGTGATTAATTCATTTATTGATCCAACTCCTTGACCTGTGGGTAAAATCCCAACTTCTAAATGCCCGTCCACCATTGTCGCTTTCGTCAACATTGGTGCGTTAGCTGCAAGGGCTACCTGACTCCAGGTTAATTTTTGGGTTTTTTTCATCCTCAAGCCTTCGACAATAAGGCTTTTGAAGGTTGTCCCGGAGAGTTTTCTAAAACGTAAGGCATTAAGTAGTGCTATGGGAAAAGCAAGCAACCGAGCCTTTTCAAGTCTTTCAACCATTTTGTTGGAAATCACTCGTTGTGGTGCACCATCAATTGCTTTAGTAACGACTGTCTGAGTTGATGAAGTCGACAGGTAAACACTTTTTACATTCTCTGGGACATCGCTTTCACTTGTTAAAAGAAATCTGGTTCCCATTGCTATTCCAGAAGCTCCCCATGCCAAAGCAGCCGCTAGGCCTCTTCCGTCTGTAAAACCACCTGCTGCGATTACTGGAATGTCAACTGTGTCTATGACTTGAGGTATTAGAAGTGAGGTCGGAATCACACCTGTATGGCCGCCTCCTTCAGAACCTTGAGCAATAACTGCATCAACACCCATCTCGGCTACCTTTTCTGCATGTCTTGCAGCTCCAACGGTTGGCATGACTATCACATCTGCTTCTTTTAAACGTTCAACTATTCGTTGAGTAGGTGCTTGTGCAAATGAAACTACTGGAACCTGAGAGTGAATTAAATGTTCAATCCTGGTTTCAATATCTAAAGCGTCTGTTCTTAAATTCACACCAAAAGGATTCTGTGTATTCTTTCTAATTTCTTCAACTGCTTTAGCCATTTCATCAAAAGTCAGTGTTGCAGCTGCGAGTATTCCAAGAGCACCCGCTTGACAAGTAGCTGTAACTAAATTCGGACCTGCGACCCAACCCATGCCAGTTTGAACTATCGGGAATTGAATCCCTGTTAATTCACAAAATTTCGTGTTTAATCTCTTATCGCTCATTTTTTTACGAATTCTGCTTTACGTAAATCATGCGGATCGATTACTTCCCTAATAAGTTTTAGTTCCTCTTCTGTAGGTTTTCGGGTTTCTTTAACATTGTCTGGGACCAACAATTCAAATCCTGTTGAGGAAATTATTTCTTCGACTGTCACATTCGGATGATGAGAGACCAGTTGCATCCGTTTTTCTTTATTCGAAAAATTTAAGACTCCTAGATTTGAAACGATTTGACGAATTTCATGGTTACTTTGTATCCAATCTGAGAGTTCAGAAACCCTGTCATAGCCGGGGCCTGAAACAACATCTACTTTTTGGACAAAGCTACGAATGGAATGATTTGGTATCCAATAGCTAGTCGTGTGGTTTACCAAATTGCCTGGAGCTCCGCGAAGCCCTAGGAGTTGGGCTTTAGGCTTTTTCCAGTCTCCGATTGCAGCAAAATTTTGATTACCGTATGGATCTATCTGGCTTGCACCCATAACCACATGGCGACGACCTGACCAGACAATGTCAAAAAGGTCCCGATATGGCATCCATGCTTCCACCAGTCGTTCTGCATCTGGATCTCCTACAGGAATGGTGTTAGCAGCCAGAACAGAAACAGTGTCAGTCATTACCATGGCGGATTCAAATGTGGCTTTGGCTAAGCGCCCGGCTATCACAGGAACGTTTCCTATGGGGTTGCACAAAATCTCTCCGTCTCCGCGAAAACCATCAGCAATTGCAGTTACACATATTTCATCTATTGTTGCTTCGTCAGCCATTTTGGTTCTCTTCTGTTTGAGTTCTTGAGTCAACTACTTTTAGGTATTCCTGATGGCTGGTTGTTTCTAAGTATTTTTGTTTGAAGTTTTCCCAACTCTGGAGATCTTTGGCACTAGCGGCATATTCACTTTGAAATGCCTCATCCCTGCCGTAGTCGGGAGGACATTCAGTGAAATGAGCTCCTCTTGGAGCTTCTATTACGCCATCGACAAATAACCTTGGAATTTTAAGGGTGTGTACACTTCCTTCTTTGAGGAAATCTTCAGTAGGGACTATCTTTTCGCAACTCATAAACGTCCGTTTCGCTGCTTTTGCGAAGAGGTCGTCAAAATACAAATCTGGTCCTAAGAATTGTCCATTTCCTTGGGAATCAGATCTGTTCATGTGTATAAGTGATACGTCAAGGTTTAGTGCAGGTATCGCCACTAGCTCCTCACCTTTTTCTCCATCACCAGATTTGTATGGAGATTCGATTGTCTTTATTTCAGGGTTCATCTCTAGCATGTCACTACCAAGGCCGGCTCTCGTTGGGTAAAACGGCATACGATGCGCTGCGGCTAGTAGTCCCAAATAGAAAGCGCCTTCATCTAGTTCGCTGGTTTCTATAGTTCCCGATTGTTTGGCGTTTCTGAAATGAGGTTCTAGGGGTATTGAATCGAGTGAAACAAAGCCATAGATAGCTTTACGAACTTTGCCAGTAGCACAAAGCAGTCCTATATCTGGCCCTCCATAACTAACGATTGTCAGATCCTTCAAATTGCTACGTGCTATTGCTCGGATCAGAGACATGGGTTTTCGACGCGACCCCCAACCCCCTACGCCTATTGTCATTCCATCTGTTAGTTCTTCAATGACTTCCATCTCAGTCATTTTTTTGTCAATCACAACTTCAACGCTAGAGCAACCCACGCTATGCAACGACCTGAGATACTCTTCTAGTGTGAATATCTCTATGAACAAAAGTGAAATCCTTGATTTCTCGGGTAAAACGGTAATTGTTACTGGTGGGACTCGTGGCCTTGGACGTGTTATTTCAGAATATTTTCTACATGCTGGGGCGAACGTTGTTACTTGTGCGCGTAACGCTCCTGAAAAACCAATTGTCTCGGAGTTAACTAATAAGGAAGCCATTTTTTTTGAAACCGATGTAAGGGATCCTGAAAAAGTTGAATCTTTTATTGCTGACGTTGTTCAACTATTTGGCCGCATCGATGTACTTGTAAATAATGCTGGAGGCGCGCCTTCAGTTAAATCTTCAGATGCTTCACCTCGCTTCAATGAAAAAGTTGTTTCATTGAACCTCTTAGCTTCTATGCACTGTTCTCAATCTGTATTCCCAGTAATGGCAGAGCAAGAAGACAACGGTGTCATAATCAATATTTCTTCAGTCAGTGGAAGTAGACCCAATCCTTCAGGGATGGCTTACGGAGCGGCCAAGGCTGGTTTGGACAATTTAAGCAAAACTTTAGCTCATGAATGGAGTCCAAAAATACGCGTTCTGACTTTGGCGGTTGGGCTTATAGAAACGGATGAATCATCTGATTTTTATGGTGATGATGAGAAGCGTTCGAGACTGGCCGAACATCTAGCTATGAAGCGTTTAGGGAAGCCCGAAGAAATAGCTGACATGTGTATGGTGTTGGCTTCACCTTTGGCTCGATGGATGACTGGAACAACTGTTGAAGTTCATGGAGGCGGAGAGGGTCCCTTCTATCTAAAAGAAATCTCTGATATAGGCACTGAAGAGAACACGTAATATTTTGAATAAATATGGGACCCGTCTTTCTTACTGAAGAATCGCCGACATACGGGCTGGTGCACTCCGTTTCACCCATGGTTAGTAGAATTGTTGCTAAAAATCCTTCTAAATTTACGTACCACGGAACCGGTACTTACATCATAGGAGATCCCGCTGGTAGTGAATTGGCGGTAATCGATCCAGGGCCAATTGATGATGCACATCTAACTGCCCTTCTGGACGCTATTGGAGGGAGGACCGTAAGCCACATTCTGATAACACATACACACCCCGATCATTCCCCTGCTGCTAAAAGTCTCTCTGAAATCACTTCGGCTCCTACTTATGGTTTTGGGAGACACCCAGTTGCTGCTACGGAATCGTTTGAAGGGTCTGATGGGGTAAAGGGAGATGAAACTGAAGAAAAGGGTGACACTGAGTTCATTCCGGATGTTGAAATAGGAAATGGTGACGTAATAGTAGGCGAAGGCTTTACTTTTGAAGCGCTACATACACCGGGTCACATTTCTAACCATCTGTGTTTTTCTTTGGAGGAAGAAGCCACTCTGTTTACCGGTGATCATGTAATGGGATGGTCAACTACTGTAATTCCTGCCCCAGATGGGAACCTCTCAGATTATCTGACCAATCTTCGCCGCCTTCTTGATAGGTCTGAGCTTATTTACCGGCCTACACATGGTCCTTTAATTGAAAACCCTCATCCGTTCGTTAATTCTTTAATCGAGCATCGAGAGAGGCGTACCGCTGAAATAGTTGCTGCTCTTAAAAATGAACCAAAAACAATTAAGCAACTGGTTACCGAAATATATTCTGCTGTTGATAAAAGTCTCCACAAAGCAGCGGGAGGATCCGTATATGCACACCTATTGGATCTAGCTCGTAAAGGGGTTGTCTCTGCAGAACCTGATTTAAGCATGGACGCGGAGTGGGTTGTAATTTGAACTCTAGGGATGCTGACTTGATACTGAGATTACTTCTCCAGTCATGTATGAGGAGTATTCGCTTGCTAGAAAAACCATGACGTTTGCTACTTCCCATGGTTCAGCAGCACGTCCCATAACTTCTTTCTCTATCAAAGAATCAATAAGGTCTTGATTGCTGGATTTCGCCAAATTTGGATGCATAGCCAAGCTTGGGGCCACGCAATTTACTCGAATGTTGTATTCAGCTGCTTCTATAGCAACACAGCGAGTGAAAGCCATGACACCTGCTTTGGCAGCAGCATAGTGAGACTGGCCTGATTGAGCACGCCATCCTAAGACCGAAGCGTTATTAACTATCACTCCTTTATTATTCTTTTGCATTGTTTTAAGTGCTGCTCTTGTGCATCGCATTGTTCCATTTAATGTGACGTCGATAACTCTTGACCATTCAGCATCGTCCATTTCTACTAACAAGCTTTGAGCCCCTAGGCCTGCGTTATTAATTAGTACATCGATTCTTCCGTGCTCTTTGATTGTTTGGTCAAACAAGTTTTGTACTTGTTTTTCTTCTGTTACGTCGCAAAGTATTGCGAGAGGTGCTTCTCCCTTAATCTGACTCAGAATTTCACTTGTGGAATTGAGTCTTTTTTCATGAGAATCAGAAATAACTACAACCGCTCCTTCTTCGATGCAGCGTCTTGCGACTGCGGATCCGATTCCTGTTCCAGCAGCAGCTGTAACGACTACTACTTTCCCATCTAACAGATTGTGGCCTTCTAGGTAACTTGGAGGGGGTTTGATCGCCATAAATAGATTCTAGATCAACTAGTCGGTTCCCTGTTCTGTCTTTTCAGCCATTTCTTTCATTCGCCTCTCCAAATCTGCAAAGAGGGGAAGTTCTTCAACACCTATATCCTCATTTAGCCTTTCGGATATCTCTTCAAATGAAAAAGCTTCTCCGTTATTGGCTGTCATTTCTCTTACCTCAGAAGGTTGATTCCATACCGCTATTCGTTTGCCTGTGCATGTGTATATTTGAGCAGTTATTTCTTTGGCTGCATCCGAAAGCAAAAATGCCGCTAAGGGTGCAATGTCTTCCGGTGCTCCTGCTTCTATTTCAAAAGGTACGTTCTCCGACATTCGAGTCATTGCTGCTGGCGCTATACAGTTGGCGTTTACCCCATACCTCTTTAAGGCAAAAGCCGCACTTTTCGTGAGGGAGACGATGCCTCCTTTTGCAGCTGAATAATTTGGCTGAGCAGTTGAAGCAACGAAAGCACCTGACGTGAACCCAAGGAGACTTCCACCTTCTTCTTGTTTGCGCATTACTGCTGCAGCTGCTCTGTAGACACTGAAATGACCTCTCAGATGAACTCGCACGACGTCATCAAATTCTTCGTCTGTCATATTGAACAACATTCTTTCTCGCAGAATCCCTGCAGCACAAGCAACGCCATCAATTCGACCCCAGGAGTCAATAGCAGCTTCAACTATTTTTTTTCCGACCTCTGAATCTGAAACATCACCTGCAACAGCAATCGCGTCACCTCCTGATTCTTTGATTTGCTGTACAACTTCATCAGCTACAGCACTCGATGGGTCAGAACCATCCAGCTCCACTCCATAATCAGCAACAATTACATTTGCTCCTTCTTTGGCGCAAAGTAAAGCTACAGCACGTCCAATTCCGTTTCCGGCCCCTGTTACTGCAATGTTTTTACCTGAAAGATGACCAGCCACTTCCCCTCCTAACATATTTTTTACTAAAAGTTATGTGGGCGACACTATCGAAGGTATCCGAATCGACCTATCGTCGGGGGATGTTATCAGATAAAAAAATTCTAATCACAGGTGTTACTGGTCAAATAGGTTTTCCGATAGCTAATTTCTTAGCGAAGAACAACGAGGTTTGGGGTGTCGCCCGTTTCACCAATGACCGGAAAAAGCAGTTTCTGGAAGAATCAAATATTCAAACCTTTCCGCTTGATCTCAACTCACAAGACTACGGGAAGCTTCCGGATGACTTCGACCATGTAATCCATTTTGCTATTTTTCAAGGTCAGAAAAATGACTATGATTTGGCGATTTCGAATAACGCTGAAGCAACAGGACTTCTAATGTCTCATTGTCGTGATGCAAAGTCGGTGTTAATTGCCTCTACGAACTCTGTATATAAACCCTGTGCTGACCCTTGGCAGAAATACAAAGAGACCGATCCTTTAGGTGACTCAACGGTTACACATTCTCCCACTTATGGGGTTTCGAAGTTGAGTCAAGAAGCTGTGGCGAGAACCATGTGTAGAGTTCTGGATCTTCCGACTACCATTGCTCGAATAAACGTGAGCTACGGCGATAACGGCGGTCTTCCTAAGTATCACTTTGATTTGATTGCTGATGACAAACCCGTGACACTTAGAGACTCTCCTCCTTCGCCCTACAGTCCGATTCATGAAATTGATATGGCCAATCAAGTTTTCCCTCTTCTCGAAGCCGCGTCAGTTCCTTCGACCATTGTTAATTGGTGTGGTGATGAGGTTGTAACCGCCGAAGACTGGTGTGCTTTATTTGGTTCTCATTTGAACAAAACACCTCAGCTTATCTACGAAGCTGTTTCTGGTAGCCAGTCAGGAGGTGCAGCAGATCCAAGTTTGAGAAAGTCAATAACTGGTCCGTGTTCGGTTTCTTGGGTGGATGGAATGTCTAGCTTCACGCAAAGTCATGTCAAATAGATTTTGCTGCTATAACTGAGGGTGGATTTAAGGTTCAGGGTATTTTTCTCTGATCCTGAAAGCAGTCTTATGGATATTGAAAACATTGTTGACAGGATTGAAATAGAGAACTTCTTTTCTCGATATGCGCGTGCTGTAGATGATAGAGACTGGGAACTTTACAGAACATTGTTTACTGAAGATGCACACATCGATTACTCCTCTTCTGGTGGTTCAAAAGGAAATTTAGATGAAACTGTCTCATTTTTATCAAAGGCCCTAGACATGTTTGAAATGTCTCAACATCTGATTACTAACATTGAGTTGTTTCACAAAGATGAGAATGCAGTTCACGCTGTTGCACTCTTTAATAACCCCATGCGTCTTAAGGGGGGAGATGTCTGGTTTGTGGGCGGAAAATACAAACATGAATTGCTTAGATCAGCTTCCGGTTGGAAGAGTGAGAAACTAATTGAGGAAACTCTTTGGTTTGACAGATCTCCCTTTGGAGATCTCACTGGTAATAAAAAAGAAGAGTGATTTTCATTGACAAATAACCGTGATGAACGTCGTTACAGAAAATGGGAATCAGATCATGAGAAACGAGGAACGAGTGAACTGATACCAGCCGCAACTGTTGTAATTATGCGTGATTCTGAATCTGCGATTGAGCTTTTAATGTTGAGAAAAAATTCTAAGGTTGCTTTTGGTGGCATGTGGGTTTTCCCTGGCGGCAAGATTGACGAAATTGATAAAGTTTTTGATTCGACCGGTAATCTCGATGAACTGCCGACGGCAGTAAATGCCGCTGTGAGAGAAACTTTTGAGGAATCATCCATTTCTGTTGCACAAGAGAATCTGGTTTGGTTTTCGCATTGGGTCCCACCACCTATTACTCCCAAGAGATTTTCAACATACTTTTTTGCAACAGATTTTTCAGACGACGATCAAGTGGTTATTGATGACTCTGAGATAATTGAACACAAATGGTTCCGTCCTGGTGAGGCAATAGCTTTACGTGATAAGGGCAAAATAGAGTTGGCGCCACCTACGTGGATGACTTTGAATCTTCTTTGTCTTTTTACCAGTGTTGAAAGCGCGTTGAGTGAACTCAAAAACCGTGAACCGCTTTTCTATGAAACTCGTATAGGCCAATCTGAAAAAGGACCAGTTGCTATGTGGTTTGGGGATGCAGGTTACGAAAATGGGAACCCTGAAATCGCCGGAGATAGACATAGGTTGACAATGTCTGAAAATGGCTATCATTTTGAACAGTCAACCACCTAGCTCTCACATAAAATCTATTCATGAGTTCTGATAGCTATCTCGATAATTCAAAAGGCCTATCTGAAGTTGAAGTTGCTGAGCGTATAAAGAATGGTCAGACTAATAATCTCCCAGATGCCCCTGTCAGAACGACAAAAGAAATACTGAGAGCAAATGTTTTAACTCCTGTAAACGCAATTATGGGAACCTTGCTTGTTCTAATATTGGTAGCGGGTTTTCCTGGAGATGCCCTATTTGCAGGAGTGATCTTTTCTAATAGTGCTATAGGCATTTTTCAGGAATTGAAGGCTCGTAAGACTTTGACACAACTTGCAGTTCTGTCTGCTCCAAAAGCTCGTGTAATCCGCTCCGGGAATACCAGCGAAATTGGTATTTCTGAAGTTGTACTAGATGATTTGATCGAAATCCAGCCTGGTGACCAAATAGTCGTGGACGGGGAAATAATTTACTCGGAAGGACTTGAGGTCGATGAATCTCTTCTAACTGGCGAATCAGAACCTATCGAAAAAACCTTACATGACGAGGTCCTATCTGGAAGTTTTGTTGCTGCAGGTTCTGGACACTACAGGGCTACTCGTATAGGTGTTGATTCATATGCTGTTGCCTTGTCAGAAGAAGCTAAACGCTTCAAACTTGTGGACAGTGAGTTACGTTCAGGGGTAAACACAATACTTCGTTGGTTGATTTTTATTATCCCTCCAGCTGTGGGACTTTTACTTCTGAGACTTCTATCAACTGAAGATCTTTGGGAGGAGGCTTTGAGGGGTACTGTAGCTTCAGCAGTTGCGATGGTTCCTGATGGGCTTGTCTTACTTACTAGCCTCTCCTTTATAACCGGTGTGGTTGCATTGGCGAGGCATCGGGCTTTATGTAAGGAGCTTGCGACTGTTGAGATGTTGGCTCGAGTCGATGTCTTGTGTTTAGACAAAACTGGAACGATTACAACTGGCAAAATTTCTTATACGGGATTTGAAACTCTTGATGGAACTGATCCTTCAGACGCACTCGGAGCTATGTCATTTGCCGACCCTTCACCTAATGCGACTCTTTCAGCAATAGGTGAAAACTTTCCGGATCCTGAATGGTCTTTGGTTGAATCTGTGCCTTTTTCGTCGTTGCGTAAATGGTCTATGTGTGATTTTGGCGAAAAGGGGGTCTTTTATCTAGGGGCTCCTGAGATCCTCATTGCTCAAGACGACGTAGTAGTTAGAGATCGGGTGAACCTTCTGGCAAGTGAAGGTAAACGTGTTCTGGTATTAACCAAAGCGAATGGCCCTGTTAGCGAGGTGAATGAATTACCGGCGGAAAGAACTTCTGTTTGTCTTATTTTTCTGGAAGACACTCTGCGCGAAGACGCACTTGAGATTTTTAATTACCTTCAGCAACAAGGCATCCAGTTAAAAGTAATTTCGGGAGATCATCCGGCAACAGTGGCATCTGTGGCAAAAAAGGCGGGAATCTCTTCAGTTGAAACACCTGTAGATGCTAGAGAATTTTCAGAAGATCAAAATTTTGATGAAATTATTGAAAATGGTTCAATTTTTGGCCGGGTAACTCCTCATCAAAAGAGATCAATGGTTGCGTCTCTTCAGAAGAAAGGCCACACGGTTGCGATGACTGGTGATGGTGTGAATGATGTACTTGCTTTGAAAGATTCTGACATGGGCATTGCAATGGGGTCTGGCAGTTCAGCTAGCAGAGCAGTAGCTCAATTAGTGCTTCTCGACAACCAGTTTAAAATTTTGCCACGTGTGCTACAAGAAGGAAGGAGGGTGATTAATAATATTGAAAGAGTCTCTAACCTTTTTATAACAAAAGCGGCTTACGCGATTATTTTGACAGCACTTGTGGGATTACTTGGCGTTCCTTTTCCTTTCAGGCCTAAACAACTAACACTTATAGGTACTTTTTCAATAGGTCTTCCGGGTTTTTTCTTGGCTTTAGCTCCTGACAGTTCTCTGGTGAAACCAGGTTTTTTGGGAAGGGTTCTAAGATATTCGATCCCTGCTGGGATTTCTGCTGCAATAACAACTTTCGTATGTTATGAAATTGTTCGAAGGTCAGATGTTTTAATAGCAGAAGCCAGAACTGCAGCAACAGCAACCCTTTTATGTCTTGGACTTGGAATTCTTCTTGTTATTAGCAGACCTATTAAACCTTGGAAACTGTGTTTGGCCTTATTTATGGGTTTGTCTTACATGTCGGTTCTTTTAAGCGAGTTTGGCCGCGATTACTTTGAACTCGTCCACATGTCTGGTAGTTCTTGGCTCACAACTGGAATTTGTGTTGCCGTAGGGCTAGTACCAATATCTCTTTCAGCTCGCTTTAACGAAACCTGATTTTTTAACGTCCAGCCGCAGCCGCAGCCGCAGCCAAAGCTGCTGCAGCCCTATCAGCGGCAACCTGTCTCCGCCCTATGATTGGTGTGGTGGGTGCGAACCCTGCAGTAGCCCTTTCAGCTTCTGATTCTCCGCCCCAGAAACCCAACTCCCTGTTGTCTCGAGCATATTGCTTACAGTCAACTTGCACTTCACAGTCAGCACATATCTCTTTCGCTTTTGCCTCACGCCTTACTCTTGCTTCAGGTCTTTCAGCAAATGGTGCAAAGAACAAACTACTTTCACCTTGGCATAAAGCATCTTTCATCCAAACTAGAACTCTTGAGTCAATAAAAAAGTTCGTTGCTATATCAGTCATGCAGACCGGCCCTCCTCCGTTCCACTTTTCGGTGTTTTACTCCGAGCGCGCGACTTTAGGTAATACAAACTGTTTTGAACAGAGGTTTGTAATAATAATTAGAGATTAGCTATCTCTAAAACAGATCACTGTCTATGCAATTCGTAAACTTTTTCGATAACTCTAAGTCTCTAGGATGCCATTGCGTGAATCTCATGCCATAGTCATTAGATGGGCAGATCAACACTGGATACTGAAAATGGATTCAGGCACCTACTTTGATGACCTTGAGGTGGGTCAACTTCTTCCGCCTTCTCCTGATTTAACTATCACGTCAGGAGAAATCGCTATGTACCAGTCGATTTGTGGAGACCCTTTATCAACTTCCCTTAGTCTTCCGATGGCTGAAAAAATAACGGGCGTCTCTAGACGTCTCGTTAATCCAGGTCTGGTAATGCACGTTTCAATAGGACAAAGCACTGTCGCAACCAGAAGAGTAATAGCAAATCTTTTCTATCGTGGAGTCTCGTTCAAAAGACCTGTTTTTGAAGGAGAGACCCTTCATACCGAAGTAAAGATTAAAGGTTTGAAAGACTTAAGCCTTAGAGAGGACCGAGCGCCGAGAGGACTTGCGTTACTTGGGATAACCACCACCTGTGTGGAAGATGGGTCTCTGGTCGTCGATTATGAACGTTGTGCAATGTTGAAAGCGCGTGACGACAAAAAGCTTCCTGGACACGATGACGATTTGGGGTCAGTTGAAAAAGAAATAATTCTGGATAACTGGGAACATCTGGCACCCAGCTCTTGGGATGTTTCACCACTGAAAGCAAGTGAACAAAATGATTTAAAATTTGGAGAAATAACAGTCGACGAGTTGAACGACACAGTAAGCAATGCAATGGAGCTTGTCCGTCTCACCCAAAATCAGGCCCCTGTGCACCGGGATGCAAGCACTTCACCCACAGGAGAAAGACTCGTATATGGTGGTCACACCATCGGAATGGCTCAAGCATCTTTGAATAGAGTCATGCCTGGAATTGCAACAGTTTTGGGTTGGCAGTCTTGCGATCACTTAGGGCCGGTACACGAAGGAGACGTTTTATCTTTTCAGCACACTCTCTTAGATCAAAAGGAATTGAGTGTAGGGAAAATAAGCGCCATAAAAACAGAAGTTACGTCCAGACGAGGACTTGATACCTTCGATGTTCTTGATTGGAGACTTGTTGTTTTTGGAATTTAGCTATCAGTTTTCGTTGTAGAAATAAGTCCTTTATCAGCCAGAACACCTATTTCAACTGAAGTTAATTTCAAATTATCAGCCAAAATCTCTTCAGTGTGCTCACCTAGGGTTGGTGCTGGAAGTGAATTTCGATCACTTTCTAATGGTCCTCCAAAAGAGAGAGGGGAACCCGGCACCAAGTGTTCTCCCACCTCGGACTGGTCGATTTTCGAAAACATGGGGTTTTGAGTTGAACATCTGGGATCCTCGTCAAGCATCTGCCTTATGGTTCTATATGCTCCCCAACACACGTCATTTTGGTCAAGCTTTTCGGATACCTCGTTTAGCGTAAATTTTTGAAACCAGGGTGCAAACAATTCCGCAAGTTCGTCTCGCGCTTCGAATCGAGCTCCTTCGTTAGTAAAATCCAACCCAAGCCTTTCGGATAATGAAGCTACCACTTCCCTTGTATTAGTAGCCTCCAAAAGACCATTCCATTGCTTTTGAGTAATCGCTACAACCATCACATGTCTTTCATCACGAGTTAAAAAATCTTTCCCGAAAGCCCCGTAGAGATCATTGCCGAGCTTTTTTCTTTCTTCACCACCGAGCTCAACCTCTGTTAAATCGCCTCTCCACGCGACAGCGGCTAATGCAACATCAGACAAAGCTAGGCTTACTAGCTGACCTTTACCGGTTTGTGATCTGTAACGATCAGCGGCGAGCATACCTAATGCTGCAGTTTGGCCACAGATGAGGTCCCATGCGGGCAGAACATGGTTTACTGGGCGCAAGTCGTCAGGATGACCTGTTATCTGAGGAATGCCTACTGCGCAATTAACTGTGTAATCGACTGCTGTAGTTCCATCGTGGTTTCCCGTGATTGCGACCATTATCAAATCAGACTTTTGTTTTGAAATTTTTTCGTAACTAAGCCATCCTTTTGCTGGAAAATTTGTTAAAAAATTTCCAGCGTTAGTTATAAGTTCAGACAACAAACTTTGTATCTCAGGGGATCTTAAATCCGCTGAAATTGACTTCTTGCCACGGTTCAAACCATTCCAGTAGAGACTCACTCCCGATTCACTTAGTGGCCAACGCTTATAGTCAATTCCTCCACCAAGTTGATCAAACCTGATTACTTCAGCACCTAACTGAGCTAAGGTCATGCCTCCTGAAGGAGCAGCGACAAAAGCTGAACCTTCAACTACAGAAAGACCTTGCAGAGGAAGAATCAAACTAGCCTCATCTCTCAGCCATGTGAACGAATTACAGATAGAACTTCATCGCCATGAGTCTGAAAATCTTTAATTGCGTCTTGATCCCAAATAGCTGCTATCAAACCGTCGGGAGAAATCAAGAAACTTGTTCGCATGCAAAAACCCGCAGCAGGGTCATCTGCCGGTCTAGCTGTTCCGTAGAGTTCTCCGATTTTTCTGTCTGAGTCTGAAATTAAAGAAAATGAAAATCCCTGCTCATCGGCAAATTTCTTTTGCTCTTCTACTGTGTCAAAACTGGCACCAACAACAACTGCTCCCAATTCTGAAAATTCTGAGACTCTGTCACGGAGCCCCTGTCCTTGCATCGTTCAACCAGGCGTTGATGCTTTGGGGTACCACCAGAACAATACCCAGCTTCCTGAAAGGTCTTCTAAAGACAATATGTTGCCGTTCTGATCTGGAGCTGAAAATTTCGGGGCTTCACTTCCAATCTCAAGCATGACTCTCCTTTTCTTTTCTATTAGCGACCATAGCTCTTTATCGAGTAGATGAATATCTTTTAGCCACTAAGCCAACCAAGAAATTGCCTGAAGCTCACTGTAGGCTTTCAAACCCCAGGTTCCACGATCTCGACCTATCCCAGACATTTTGAAACCTCCGAAAGGAGCTTCCATATGAGGCTGGATGCTATTCAGCGCCACATTGCCGCTTTCTATAGATTTTGCAATCTCATGTGCCCTTGCGGTATCTCCCGCATATACATAACTAAATAGGCCATAATCGGAGTCGTTAGCCATTTGAATTGCTTCTTCGTCACTGTCGTGTGGCATTACTACTACAACAGGTCCGAAAGCCTCTTCCCTAACAACATGCATGTCTGGAGTGCAGTCTGCTAAAAGAGTAGGTTGCACGAAGTAACCTTGTTCATCAGGTCTTTGGCCACCGCAAACCAATTTTGCGCCTGAATCGACACCAGATTCAATAAATTTTTCAACGTTGTCTCTCTGTTGCTCTGAAATCAAAGGCCCTACTAAAGTGTCACGCTCTCTCGGGTCTCCCATTTTCAGCATTCCAGCTACCGCTGACAGAGTTTCAACTGTTTGATCATAAATTTTCCGGTGGCAAATAACGCGTGTTGGTGCCGTGCAGATTTGACCACTATGAAAACCCCAGACACTTGCTATCGCCCCAATTGCCGCATCAACACTTGCATCTTCAGTCATGATTAGTGCGCCTTTGCCGCCTAGTTCCATAAGGACACGAGTCATCGTTGCCGCTCCACTCTCATAGATTGACTTTCCAACTGTGGTGGAGCCAGTGAAACTGACCATGTTCACATCTTTGGATGCGACCATTGATGCGGGGACCTCTGAACCAGAAGAAGTCACTATGTTTATCACTCCGGGTGGGAACCCTGCCTCGTTTATAGCTTCACCTAGTCTCAAAATCCCAAGAGGGTCTTGCGGGGCCGGTTTTATGATGCATGTGTTACCCATTACCAATGCAGGCGCTATTTTCCCCGCAACATTTGTTAGAGGAAAATTGTAAGGCGTAATACATAAGACGACTCCAACCGGTTGATGGTAAACAGAAGCTGCAACAAGGCCCGCGGGACCTAGTGCAGTCGCTCCTTGTTTGACAGGAAGTTCTGAGCTGTCTATACGTTGTGGTCTTGAGTAGTAACGGAAGCGGTCGATGAAACCTCCTGCAACCTGCAAGGTTTCCGTAATATTTATCGTTGATCCTGTCTCTGACTGAACTAGATCAACCCATTCTGGGGTTTTATGGTCAAGTATGTCTGCGAGGTTTCCAAGTAGACGGCATCTTTGTTCCATTGGAGTGTTTCGCCATCCATCCAGCGCATCACTGGCAGAAGACATGGCGTCACTCGCATTAAGCAAACTAGCTTCTGGTGCATAACCAATGATCTCAGTGGTGTAAGGGTCGACGATTGGATATTTTTCCGAAGTTTCCACCCATTCGCCACCTATGAGCAACTTCCACTGCTCGTCTGGGTCAATATTCATCACTGTTCTCCTCGGTCAAGCGGTTCTGAAAAATTTCTGACTAAACCCGCGTTTGGCAACTTAGATTTCGTTTTTATCTAACATCTAGGATAGAAAGCTATATGCAGAATAATTCAAACGAAAAACCACGTCCTCGTTCTTTTTTTCTTAATGAGGAGCTATTCGAATACATTCTGGAACATACTTCCATGCCTGATGAAAATCAGAAGTCCCTTATTTCCAAAACTTCTAAGCTTGGAAGAGTTTCTGCCATGCAAATTTCTCAAGACCAAGGCATGTTCTTGCACATGCTGGTTTCAGTAATTAGGCCAAAATTTGCAGTCGAAATTGGAACCTTCACAGGCTATTCTTCTTTGGCTATTGCTAAAGCTCTTCCGGAAAATGGAAAACTGTTGTGTTGTGACGTTTCTGAAGAGTGGACTGCTATCGCTCGCGAACATTGGATTAAAGCAGGTGTAGAAGAAAAGATTGACCTAGTTATCGCTCCTGCAAGTAAGACTCTAGCTGATTTGCCAGTTGACAAAAAAATAGACTTTGCCTTTATTGATGCTGATAAATCAGGCTATTTGGAATACTACGAAGCAATTGTTCCTAGATTGTCAGAACACGGTTTGATCGCAATCGACAATGTCTTATGGTCGGGCCGTGTAGTCCACTCAGAGGTTTCTGACAGTGACACGATCTCTATTAAAAAATTTAACGATCACGTTTCCGAAGATGAAAGAGTTTCTTCAGTGATGCTCTCAATTGGTGATGGTTTAACTTTGGTTAAACGGGTAAGTTAAACTTTTTATGCAAAAATAACCAAGCGCGATTTATGCCGGTTAGGATCTCGGCAGATCGTTAACAAATTGAGAGGATAATCATGTCTGACGCTGTAATAGTTGCAACTTCGAGAACTCCAATCGGTAGAGCAAATAAAGGAAGCCTTGCCGAAGCTAGACCAGATGATATGTCGGCTTTTATTATTAAAGATGTACTGTCTAAAGTCCCTCAACTGCAAGCCAATCAGGTTGAGGACGTTTTATGGGGTACTGGTCAGCCAGGTGGTGAACAAGGTTACAATATTGCACGAATAGCAAGTCTTTTGGCAGGTATCGATGCTCCTGGTGTGACTGTTAATCGTTACTGTTCCTCCTCATTGCAAACAATCCGAATGGCGTTTCATGCCATCAAGGCTGGAGAGGGAGATGTTTTCGTCGCTGGAGGTGTTGAGTGTGTAAGCCGTTACCAGTTCGGAGCGTCCGATACCGGACCGCATAACGATTCATTCAAAGATGCGGAAACTAGAACCGCGGAACGTACAGGAGAAGGAGTTGAAAACTGGTCTCCACCTCAGGGTTTGCCAGATGTTTACATTGCTATGGGTCAGACAGCAGAAAATGTTGCACAAAGTAAAGGAGTCTCTCGACAAGCTCAGGATGAGTGGGGTGTAAGGTCGCAGAATCGAGCTGAAGATGCGGCGTCTAGAGGATTTTTTGAGCGTGAAATCACTCCATACACTCTGCCTGATGGGACTGTGGTAACAGAAGATGATGGAATAAGAGCTGGAACGACATATGAAAGTGTTTCACAACTCAATCCTGTTTTTCGACCTGATGGTACTGTTACTGCTGGAAATGCATGCCCGTTGAATGACGGAGCTGCCGCTGTAGTTGTGATGAGTGAAGAAAAGGCTTCGGAATTAGGCGTAACCCCGTTAGCTAAAATTGTCGCTTCAGGAGTTTCTGCTCTCAATCCGGAAATTATGGGGCTTGGTCCTATTGATGCAATAAATCAGACATTGGGTCGAGCCAATATGAAAATCGGTGATATTGATCTGGTGGAGATAAATGAGGCTTTTGCTGCTCAAGTTCTTCCCTCAGCAGAGGAAACCGGAATAGACCACGACAAATTGAATGTTAATGGTGGCTCAATTGCTTTAGGGCACCCTTTCGGAATGACAGGTGCTCGCATCATGACTACTTTAATTAACGGTCTTGAGGACGCTGACAAAGAATTTGGACTTGAAACCATGTGTGTTGGTGGCGGTCAAGGAATGGCCATGATCATTCAACGGATGAGCTGAGTGTTAGCTTTCTAATTGATCTTTTCACGTGCCGCAGGCATCCAATTAGGGCCAGCTGTCTTATCTATATGTTCGATATATCTGTATCCGACCGGTTCGATTAACTCGAGAAATTTTTCTGTCTGATGAGAGCCGAGTTTTTGCCAAGCAATACTCGTAAGATCGTCTAACTTTCCCTCAAGTTGTTCACGATATTCCAGACCTTCGGGAGTAACTTTTTCCCCATCTGCAAAGCCGCGTTCGGTTAATTTATTTAGTGCGGTAGCAATTGCAGCATCATCTGCTCCTCGACTACGCGGGAGCCAGTGGTCATCATAGTTGTGTCTAGCACCGTCAAGGATTCCGGCCATTACACCATCTATGTCCTCACTAATCATTATTGCCCAGTGGGTGTCTCCCCTCCATTCACGAATAGCGTTTACAGCCAACCAGGCTGATGTAAGCGGGTCCTTATGGCGTGGCCATTCCAACAGTGAGGAAAAAAGTACACGGCCTGCTGTAGGGAGCTCTTCGGCAGTCTGCCAAAGACTCGACGACATGGATGATAAAGGTTCACATATTTCTGGAGTTAAACTTTTTAAACCAGGGGCTACGGCAGCATCTCTAGCTGCTGCCGCTGCTTCAAAAGTTGTATGTGCACGACACGCATCGAGACTTGCTGAAATAAAATCTGGGTGTATCGAGTAAAAGGCAGCGGAAACTACCTTGTTTCCAGCTTTGCCTAAAGTAGCTGCACGGGTTGCTACATAGTAACCAAAACCATCTGGAACTCCGAGAGATGCATAATTAGCTATAGCTGTAGGATCCCAATAAATCCAACCAATTAACCTATGTGAGGAGAAAGCAGCTCGACGACTTAGCTCTCTCCAGTTGTCCTGCTGTTTGGTCAATTTTGTAAAGGCCTCTGCGAGGTGTTAACCCTGTCCGCCTGATGCGTCTTGAACTGATACTTTGCCCGCACTAATCCAAGGCATCATGTCACGAAGTTTTGAACCAACCTGTTCAATTCTGTGTTGACGTCCTTTTTCTTCCAAAGCATAAAAATTCTCTCTACCCGAGTGAGCTTCTTTTACCCATTCCTCAGCAAAGACGCCAGACTGGATTTCACTTAGAATTTGTTTCATGGTCTCCCTAACGTGGTCATCTACGACTCTAGGGCCACGTGTTAAATCACCATACTCAGCGGTATCTGACACCGAGTAACGCATACCTCCTATACCCTGCTCGTACATAAGGTCGACAATTAGCTTCAATTCATGAAGACACTCGAAATAGCAGATCTCTGGTTGATAGCCTGCGTCAACGAGTGTGTCAAAAGCACTTCTTACTAGTTCGGTTACCCCTCCACAAAGCACAACCTGTTCTCCGAACAGATCCGTTTCACATTCTTCGGTAAATGTCGTTTCAATAACACCTGCTTTAGCACCTCCTAGCCCATCTGCGTAAGCCAACGCCAGATCTTTCGCTCCTCCTGACGGATCTTGTTCTACTGCTATAAGGCAAGGAACTCCACCACCTTCAACATAGGTCCTTCTAACTAAATGCCCCGGTCCTTTTGGTGCGACCATAATCACATCTACATCATCAGGAGGTGTAATTAGACCGAATCTAATATTGAATCCATGAGCAAAAGCGATGGCATCACCAGCTTTCAAATTAGGGGCAATGTGTTCTTCGTATATAGCCGCCTGATCGGTGTCTGGCAGAAGAAGCATAATTACGTCTGCCCACTCTGATGCTTCAGAGAGTGAACAAACCTTCAATCCGGCTTCTTCAGCCTTTGCAGCAGATCCAGAGCCATCTCTTAGACCAACACACACATCAATCCCTGATTCCTTCAAATTCAAAGCATGGGCATGACCTTGTGATCCGTAACCTAAAATCGCTACCTTGCGATTTGCGATCGCTTCGCGATCAACATCATTTTCATAATAAATATTTGCCACAACTTTCTCCTATTTGTTTTTTCTACTCTATAAAAACTTTTTACAACGCATCTAGAGCAACACGACCTGTTCTCTGCAGTTCAACTATTCCAAAATTACTCAAAAAAGATTCAAAATCATCTATTAAAGATGGTGTTCCGACTAAAGAAAGCATCATGCTGTCAGTTCCGATATTTAATACTTTTCCCCCAACTTTGTCCAGATTCTCAACAAGCTCATCTCTTTCATTCGCTTCAGCTTTCACTGTCACAATCATCAATTCTCTTTCAACCGACTGGGAAGGGTCAAGGGCACGTATTTCAACCACGTTAATGAGCTTCTCAAGTTGGTTTATTATTTGATCAAGTGAAACGGATTCAAGTTCGATGTCGACGTCAACTGTGATGCGGCTAAATTCATCTTTATCGGTAGGAGCAACAGCTAAAGATTTGATATTCACACCGCGACGGGAAAAAAGACCACTAACGCGCGCTAGAACACCGAATTTGTTCTCAACGGTTATTACTAAAGTCTTGTAGCTTGGTTGAACCTTTTTCACCGCTCTTTACCTTCCTGCGATGGTGGAACAACAATTGAAGAATTGTCTTGTCCAGCTGGAACCATAGGGTAAACACGCTCTTCAGGTGCAGTCCGAAAGTCTATGACAACTGACCGGTCTTCTATCTGATTAGCTTCAGCAATAGCTTCTGGCACCTCTTCAGGGCTGTCTACCCTTATACCCACGCATCCCATTGATTCTGCCCACGCCTTATAATTCGGTACATCTTCTGAAAGAAACACCTCTGAGTATCTCTCGTCGTAGAACATGTCCTGCCACTGACGTACCATGCCCAAGTAGGAGTTATTGAGTAAAGCAACTTTGATAGGTATGTTCTCCACTGTTGCGGTTACAAGCTCTTGTGCTGTCATTTGAAAGCAGCCATCTCCATCAACTGCCCAGACCATCCGATCTGGATTGCCTATTTTTGCACCAATGGCAGCGGGTATTGAAAATCCCATAGTGCCCAATCCTCCTGAATTTATCCAGGTATATGGGTGTTCAAAATTCCAATACTGGCTTGTCCACATTTGGTGCTGTCCAACCCCAGAAGCAACTATTGTATCTTCAGGGGTTAAATCCCTAAGTTGCTCAATCACATATTGGGGTTTTAAGCGATTTCCTGGTTCATGGTTCTCGTATTCAAGAGGAAATCTTTCTTGCCAACCACTTATAGTTGATTTCCATTCTGAGCGATCGGTTTGTTTTGTTCCTTGTTTTTTAAATGCATCGACCATTGCCTCTATCACCAGGCGACAATCTCCTGTTATTGCAACATCTGGCCTTCTGACTTTTCCTATTTCCGCGGGATCAATATCTACATGGATTATTCGAGCATCTGGTGCAAAACCGTCAACTTTACCTGTTACTCGGTCATCAAACCGCGCGCCCAGAGCGATTAACAAATCAGATTTTTGCATGGACGTCACCGCCGTGTAATTTCCATGCATTCCTGGCATTCCTAAACAAAGTTCGTGACTATCAGGGAAAGCCCCTCTGGCCATGAGAGTTGTTACTACATGGATTCCGGTGAGTTCAACTAATTCTCTTAGCGCTTCAGCTGCTCTTGCTTTGAGAATTCCTCCTCCAATGTAGAAAATAGGTTTCTTCGAATTTTTAATAAGTTCTATAGCTTCCTCAACTCCGGAAAGGTCAAAACTTTTCTCAGGGTTGTAACCGGGTAAATCCATTTGGACATCATCTACCCACTCGAGTTCTGATTTCGGATTATTCGGATCGACAATATCTTTAGGAACATCAATAAGGACTGGACCCGGTCTACCGGTCGTCGCAATATGAAAAGCTTCTTTCACTATTCTGGGAATGTCCTGTGCGTCTTTAACAAGAAAATTGTGTTTTGTTACTCCCATGGTGATTCCAGTAGTGTCACACTCTTGGAATGCGTCAGTGCCTATTGCTGCTAATGGGACTTGGCCTGTAATTACAACTAAAGGGATCGAGTCTAAATATGCATCACAAAGTGGTGTAACTATGTTTGTGGCTGCTGGGCCGCTTGTGACCATAGCGACACCAGGTTTACCAGTTGCCTGGGCATAGCCTTCAGCCATATGTCCAGCACCCTGCTCATGGCGTACGAGTATATGCCTGATAGTGGAATCGATTATCGGGTCGTACACAGGGAGTATCGCTCCACCGGGCAGGCCGAACATTACTTCTACACCTTCATTTTCAAGAGCCCTAATTAAGGCTCTTCCACCATCTATTTGTTCACTGTTCATTTTTTCTCAGATTGCTTTCTTAATTTAAAACTTGACTTAAAAGCAATTGACCTCCCTTCAGGGAGGTCAAAACGTGCACCCTTAATGGCTGCACGTCAAATCACTACTAGACCTACGAAAAATTCTCGCATCTATCCAGTATCGCTGGGAAGCTAATAGCAAACAACCTTATTTATGCCTTAGTAACCGCACCTTGTTCTGCTCCTGCCGCTAAACGGGCATACTTTGCTAAGAAACCTGACTCGTATCTAGGCTCAAATGGCTTCAAATTATTTCGACGTTTTTCCAACTCATCATCATCAACTAAAAGTTCTATTGAATGTTCACGCACGTCTATAACAATGCGGTCACCTTCTGCTACTAGTGCGATAGGTCCCCCATCAACTGCTTCTGGGGCGACATGACCAACGCAAAAACCGTGTGTCCCACCTGAAAATCTTCCATCAGTGATTAGAGCAGCATCGTTTCCTCTACCGGCACCTTTCATAGCTCCGGTAATAGCTAACATCTCTCGCATACCTGGCCCACCTTTTGGACCTTCATATCGTATGACCACAATGTCACCAGCTTCTATATCTCCCGCCAAAACAGCTTCCATAGCCTTATCTTCACCATCAAACACTCTGGCCCGACCGTCAAATCTATCCACATCGATTCCTGCAACTTTCACAACAGCTCCCTGAGGGGCTAGAGAACCTCTAAGTATGGCTATACCTCCGATGTCATGTATCGGGTTGTCAATGGAATGGATTACTTCATTGTCTGGCTTAGGTGGGTTAAGGAGTTCTAAATTTTCTTTGACCGTAAGGCCTGTTACGGTTATTTCATCGCCGTGTATTAACCCCTCCTCGAGAAGCATCTGCATTACTACAGGAACGCCCCCAACTCTGTCTATATCAACCATGTGATAAAGGCCATGTGGTTTGGTGTCAGCCAAATGTGGAACTTTCGCAGCGATACGATTGAACGCTTCTAATTGAAGGTCAACACCAGCTTCAAAGGCAATCGCCAAGAGATGCAGGACGGCATTTGTAGAGCCACCAAGTGCCATCACTACAGCAATCGCATTTTCAAATGCCGCCTGAGTCATTATGTCTCTTGGGTAAATTCCTAACTCTAAAAGTTTCATAACGGCAGTTCCGCTGGCGTAAGCTACGTCCGAGCGTCTGCTGTCAACTGCTGCTGCGGATGCAGATCCTGGCAATGACATGCCTAATGCTTCTCCTACCGCAGCCATAGTGTTCGCTGTAAACATTCCGGCACAACTGCCCATAGTCGGACAAGCTGCTCGTTCTATCGAGAGGAGTTCTTCATCATCAATGTCCCCTACCGCATGTGCCCCCACTGCTTCAAAAACATTGACAATATCAAGTGATTTTCCCTTGTGTTCCCCGGGCAAAATAGAGCCACCGTATACGAAAACTGAAGGAAGGTTGATTCTTGCTGATGCCATTAGCATCCCAGGTAATGACTTATCGCAGCCAGCAAAACTTACAAACGCATCGAGTCTTTCAGCGTGCATTACAGCCTCAACGGAGTCCGCAATTATTTCTCTACTAACAAGGCTCGCCCTCATACCTTCATGCCCCATGGAAATAGCGTCACTAACCGCAATAGTTGTAAATTCAAGTGGGAAGCCACCTGAATCAAGAACTCCTTCTTTGCATTTTTTTGCAAGTGCATCTAGAGGCAAATTGCATGGTGTGACTTCATTCCAAGATGAAGCAACTCCTACTTGAGCTTTTGAAAAATCCTCTTCGCCCATACCTATGGCACGTAACATCGCACGGGCTGGCGCTCTACTCGCCCCATCTGTGACTTCACGCGATCTTGGTTTTAAATCTTTTTTATTATTTTCTCCCATACATGAATGGTAGGGGTCGAATTGACAGTTTGACGACTTAGAGCACTTAGACTTGTCTTATTAACATCCCAGATCGTGACAAACAGCTTCTATCTCTTGCCATACCGGCTTTGGGGGCTCTTGTAGCCGAACCGCTTTATTTGTTGGCTGACACTGCAGTTGTGGGACATTTAGGCACCTTGCCGCTCGGTGGTTTAGCGGTTGCATCTGCCGCTCTCTTATTAATTTATGGACTTTGCTTTTTCCTGGCATATGGAACAACCGCAACTGTTGCGAGATTCACTGGCGCTGGCGAACCATTGAAAGCTGCAAATCAAGCAATTCAAAGTCTTTGGTTAGCTTTTTTTCTTGGTCTTGGAATTGCAATAGCCGGATCTTTAACTTCAGATCCTCTACTTCGGGCTTTAGGAGCCACTGGAGAACTGCTTGATCAAGCCCGAATTTATTTAGAAATAAGTATGTTAGGAGCACCGGCAATGCTGATAATGCTCGCAGGTGTCGGTTACTTGCGCGGCATTAAAGACACCGTAAGACCTCTTTGGGTTGCTGTTGGGACAGCCCTTTTAAACCTATGTCTGGAACTGATCCTTATCTATGGTTTTGGCAAAAATATAGGAGCTTCGGCAGCGGCAACTGTAATTTCACAGTGGGTTGGAGCAGCAACTTATTTATTTTGGATTTGGCAATCCATAGGTGGATTAAAGATATCTTTACTTCCAAAATTATTAGCTTTAAGAAGACTATTGAAGGATTCGAGTGAACTTTTAATTAGGAACCTTTCTTTAACGACTTCTTTTGTAGTAGCTACTTCTATGGCAGCTCGACTAGGAAACGTTGATGTTGCCGCACATGAAGTTGGATTCCAAGCTTGGTTCTTTCTCGCAATGACAATGGACGCAATTGCGATTGCAGCGCAAGCACTAATTGGAAATTTGTTGGGTGCTGGCAAAGCTGAAGAAGCTCGGTTAATGGGCCGGAGGGCAATATTCTGGTCTACTGGGATCGGTGCATTCACAGGATGTGTTTTAGCTATAAGCCATGACTCATTTACTGAGATATTTTCTGCAGATGAAGCCGTAGTTGAACTAGGAAGTTTTATCGTTTTACACGTTGCTGCAATGGCACCACTGTCAGGTGTCGCATTTGCGCTTGACGGCATCCTAATTGGCGCTGGAGATCAGAGATTTTTAGCTAAAGCAATGCTTTTTTCTGCAATGATTTCGATACCTCTAATGCTCATAGTCGGTGAGAATGACTTTGGCATAGGTTGGATTTGGGGATCTATATGGGTCTTGATGGCAACTCGTTCTGCTGTCTTATACCTTCGGTTTAGAAGTAAGAAGTGGCAGAGAATCGGAAGCTAGTTTGCCGATTTAGCACTTAAGATCTGGTTTACTATTTTGCCGTCAGCCTGTCCTTTTGTTTCTTTCATTACTAAACCGACGAAAAAACCTGATTTTTTCTTTTTCTCGACTTCATCTCCGTCAACATAAGCATTCCAATCGTCAAGATTTTCTTCAATTATCCGATCTACTATTTCCTCTATTTCGGAATTATCCATTGATTCAAAACCATGATTAGCTGCTATCTCTTTTGGATTTCCACCTGACTTGACTAGATCGGCTAGAACTGTTTTGGCCTGCGTCGCTGTTAGTTCACCGTCAACTTCCATTAGTGTCAACAAAGCAAATGACTCTGCAGTCAGTTCGCCAATACCATCAGCGAGATTATTTTCCAAATGCA
>CEVZ01085557.1_pt1 | contig 43615 bp, 56 predicted proteins | sample 361371 | NCBI WGS metagenome assembly CEVZ01 (sample SAMEA2620217, study PRJEB7988) | marine metagenome | isolation source: saline water (ENVO:00002010), including
AGCATATCTCCAGCAGTTTCATCAACAATGATACCTGCGTTCTTACGGATTAGAGTCGCAGCATCCTTAAATCTGCTCTGACTATCTGGCCAAAGTTGAGTAGAGATGAATAGATCGTCATCTGGGAATTCTTTATTACATGTAAACTCAGATACCACAGTAGCATCAACGATACCAGCAGCATAAGGTTTAGCAGCTTGTACTCTAGTAACAGTTCCAAGATGATCTACAGGAGAACCGAGATTTGCTTGCTCAATAGTATCAGAGATAATATCAGCATAAGTTCTGATTGCAGAAGCAACATTAGCACACTGTGCAACCGTAGAAACACTGTTTGAAACAGCACTTACAAATGCGTGTGTGTATTGATCATTAGGACCAGAAACACCAACGTTAACGGTGATTGTAGTTGCGTCCTCTGCAGTGATTACAAGATCTGTATCAGATGCAGGGTCAGTAGAACGAGGATAATCATGATTTGAAGAATTACCATCTTGTGAGCAAGTAAATCTAATTGCCTCATCAAGAATTCTTACACGCTGACCAACTACCAAACTATGTGATCCAATAGTAAGGACTAAATCACCAGTTGCAGGATCGTAAGTAGCATTAGATGGTGTAAATGTAGTGCCAGCAGTATTATCTCTAGTAATAGTTTGATCTACAACCTGAGTTAAACCATGATCACCAATAATATCAATAAGATTACCACGCATGACATCAATACAGAAGTCACGAACTTTATCAACCGCCCATACAGTTTCACCTTCTTCACCAGCAACATGATTAATAGTAACGTTAGCAGGATCAGTACGATCAACATAGTTGGCCGCGGCGTCCCAAGACTTGCTATTACCAGTGTTTCTTAAGTCATAGCAAATAGCATCAATCCAAAGACCAGCATCTCTCTGACAGTAAGCATAAGAAGGATGAGTTCTTTCTAGAACTGCAACAGACTGAGAGTATTGTACAGGATCTACAGTACCATCAGGATCCTGAAGAGTATCGGTAACAATCTCTGTTAATGCAATAATTCTATTCATCGCAGCGGTATAACCACCGAACAAGAATGGAATATTATCGTTAGTTACTTGAGTAAAGGAGTGAGAACCTTGCTTAGTAATAGGATTGTTATTAATAACGTCTTGAGTAAGATCTCTTGCCTTATTGAATACTGAGATGGAAGCAGCAGTAACTCCAGTCAGATGCTGTAAAACACCTTGATTAGAATACAATTTAGCAGCATCCCAAACTTTGCTATTGAAACCATACTTGAGGTTGTAAGCAATATTGCGAACAACATCTTTTACGTCATCAATACAATCTTGAGCAACTGTACCAGAAGGAACGGCGGGATTGATAATTTCATACGCTTCATTAGCAATGAAATCAAGGTTAGAAATAATTACATCATAGAAATATTCACCATATTGAATTGCAATATCTTCAGCGAGAAGAGGGACATGAAGTCTTGGATATTGTAAGTCAAGTTGATAAACTGCCTCAGAGGAAATAAGAGCACGGTTGTTCAGAATTTCGTTAGAAGCATCATAATATCTGAAGTCTACAGTTCCATTTACAAACTGATCTCCTTCATTCCATGTAGGAGCACCAGACCAGTCTTGGAAAGTTGTAGAAAGGTTTGCACCATCAAAGTGAAGTAATAGGAGAGTATTGTTATCACCCTGATACATTCCAGTTGGAGGAGTGAATGCAGTAGTGTATCTAGAATCACTAGAAATACGAACTTCGTCAATATAACCTGTGAATCCATTTGCATTGTTATAGTCTTGACCAATAGTAATTGGTTTTGCAACGTATGCAGTGGAGTCAGAACCATTGGCAATTTGAGCACCATTAATGAACATCTTAATGGTGTTACTATCTCTTGTAAGAGCGATATGAGTCCAAGTATCCTGAGCAATTGTAGTTGCACCAGAAACTAAGATATCAGATCCATTTACGTTATAACGAAGTTGACCAGACTCAAGATAGATGCGAATTGCTTGCTCAGTTGCAGATGATGCACGGAAATCAAAGATAGTAGCAGTGCTAGAAAGAGCAGCAGAGTTGGCATAAATTTGTGCTTCAATAGCGTAATCATTATTACCAAAAGCAAATTCATTATTGCTAGGAATATCAATACGAGCAGTACCGTTTAGATAGAGCGCACCAGTACCAAATTTCTTCTGTAAAGTAGAAATAATTGCTCCACCAGCAGAGATAGGAACATTCAAATCAGTTGCACGTCTTGCAACTTTACCAAGATATACAAAGTTACGAGCATAGTTAGTACCAATAACTTCTGCAGTTGCATTTTCAGTTCTAATAATATCACCAGAGGTTAGTAAACCATCAGGAGTATACTTAGCATTGTTATATGCTAATTTGTAAATTCTAATAGTTTCACCATCAGTCAAATCACCTGCAAGGTTAGAGTAGTTGACAATATTATTTCTAATTTGCTCATTAATAGTAAATGCACCTGTAGCATTTTGATATTCAAGAATAATATTGCTAACTTCTTCGGCATTCGGGAATTTAGTATTAAATTCAATTGTAGAATCTGCAAGATCAGTTAATTGTAACTGAGTTTGAGAAATGTTATCAAGAACAACGTTTTGGAAATCAATACTAGTAATTCTGTTGAATACTAATCCGAAGAAACTAGAACCTTCAGAAATAATAACTTGGTTATTTGCTTCGTTAGTAACAGGGTCTCTGTATGATTGAATACCAATAACTTCTGCAACAATTCCAGACTTACTACCGATAATAATATCACCGATGACAATATCAAAGAGACCAGGAGTTGACTGATAAGTACCAGCAGTTTTACTCAAGACTACAGTGTCGCCAACTTCAATCTCAGTACCAAATACATTGCTGTTAGTAGCATGACCAACAACTGCAGTACCATCAGTACCTCTATTTGCAGTAACAGTATTACCTGTAATACTTACAATAGTAAATCTTTCAGCATCAATCTGATAAACACCGCCAACATCAGCAACAATTGTAATTTGTCCTTGACTATCACCACCAGCAAGAGTTACAACATCACCAATTTGATATCCAGATCCTCTGTTTGCAATCTTAACGCTAACAATCTCACCGATTGAGTTTGCATCCAATTCAACAGTCAGACCACTTCCAGATCCTCCAACAGTAGGAATACCTTCAGGAGTGTCAATATATCCTGTACCATTCTGAGTGAGAGAAATCGTTGACAATTGATATCCATCGGCAACATCAAATGTATTGCCAGAAGCAGACATACCAGAAGGAACTGTTGTAAGAACTACGCCATTATTACCTTCAAGGTTAACTTGTTCAACAGTTGCCTTATCTCCTCTTAAGTTTTCAATAGGTTCTTTGAATTGGAAGAGATTTTGTCTTACTACATCAGTGATGCTATCAAGAACAGCGTTGAATCCAGTAGCACTACTGAATACATTTTCACCAACTTGAAGGGCATCGGTATTATTTTCATAATAGAAATCAACTGTAGTCTGACCAACAGCAACAACTCTTACATCAACATCAGAAACAATACCTCTAACAGTACCACCGATCAATGGGAAGATACCTGAAATATTGCTCAAGTTCATTCTCTTGATGTTCTTGAAATCTAATTGAGTTGTCGCATACTGAACATTTGCAGGAGGTTGAGGAGGATTAGCAAATACAATGTTGGAACCCTGTACAGTAAACGCCTCACCAGGTGCCTGTACAATACCATTAAGAGTAATAATCAGCTGATTAGCGTTTGCAATAACTGGTTCAGTTACAACTTGACCATCATCATTCAAGTTCTTAACGTTAAGTTCAAAGGAAATTTTTTCTCCATCAAACTGCTGTGAAATATCTTCAATTTTCTGACAAGTAGAAGTCAAGATCTGCTCAGAAGAAGTTAGATTTTTCTGTCTGAAACGAACTTCAGTATTATCAAAGTCAGTATATACAGGTTCTACAAGGGTAAAGTTCTGCAGGTTTGGAACAATAGCAGATTCTGCCAAGTTAACTGATTTGGTAAGTTCAAAAGCAGTAGTTTTATTTTCAATAAATCCACTTTCAACTAACCCAAGTTCTCCAAATACTTTGAAACCTGCAGGGTGAACATTAGTAGTTAAAACATCTCTCCAATCAGTAATTGAAACAGGTGCCTTAACACTGTAAGAGAAGTCTTGATAGAAATAAGAGTCTTGGATCTTCTGAATAATTTCCGAAGGTTTACCTACGTCATCAATAAATCTACCTGGTGTGCTGGTAATAGCACCAACTTCTAGAACACCCTTAGCAATACTTAAGTTATCAACAGTACCAGATGCTTTAGAGATAGTACCAGTAAGTCTTTCACCAGCGGTAAAATCACCTGTGTAATCTACAATCTTGAGGATTCTAGGTCCTTCTTGCCAACCATCATTCTCGGAAACGTAACCAACTGCAGTTGCTTGATCTTGTGTAGGTCCTTGATAGACAAATTCACCAGCAAGGAAGCGACCAGTAATTACGTTTGCCTCTGCAGCACCACCGAAAGAATCAGTTAACAGAACTTGACGACCATCACCAGCATTAGTAAATGATAAGAAATCACCAATGTTAGCATTGTCTTGAGTAAGAGCAAGTCTTAATTGATCATCTTCAAGAGAATTAGTAATACCAGAAATTGCATAGTAAGTAGTAGTTGTGCTTAATCTACCGAAAGAGGAAATAGGAAGTGCAGGATCAACGCCTGAACCATCATCTACAACCTGTACAGTAACAGGAGCACCGTTAGTAATACCGTGTGGGAAGGAGAACTGAAGTAAGTTCAAGTCAAGGTTAACAACGTAGTTGAAAGAAGACTTCAGTGTTACAGAGGGTTCTGAAGAATATCCTGAACCAGGATCTTTAACTTCAATTTGATCAATACGCCCGTTTCTAATAGTTGCTTCTGCAGTAGCACCTTCACCGCCACCACCAGAGATGATAACAGTAGGAGGTGTGGCATATCCAGAACCTGGATCAGTTACGGTAATACTGTCTAGTATACTTGTACTAGTTAACTGAACGTTAACTGGGAATGTAATCTCAGGACGTAAAGTATAGTCATGAGTATAATCAAAACCAAAGTTATTGTTCTTAAGTTTCTTAATCTTACCAATTTGGTCTGCTTTAACGAATACGGATGCACCAACACCATTCGGAGGAATGACCACGTTAAGATCTGCACCAGAACCAGCAAGACTAGGTCCAAGAATGCCAGGAATTGATTCAATATCAATCGTAGCAGTGGTGTAATTTTTACCAGGATCTGTGACTGTTACCTCACTGATCTGACCAGGAATGGTGTTTCCATCATCATCCGTTCCATCTTCAACTGTAATATTAACTTTACCACCTTCACCATCTCCAGTAATATCAACACCAGTATATTCTCCAACCGCATATTCGGTACCTGGTTCAGTAATATCAACTCTTTCAATTTTTCTGTTAGAGACAATACCTGATATAACTGGAAGTTTCTTATAGAAACCACCACCATTAATAAGACGAATGTCACCGATAGGTCCTACAGCCGCCTTAGACGAGGTAGTGTAAGAAACTCTAGATGCAGATGCATTACTTTCAGTTTCATTGAATAATGGGAACTTAAATATGGTAGCACCAGTAGTAATAGTCGCACCAGCAAGACGAGTGATAGTAAAATCACCGTTGTAAGGAGATCTAATAACGTCTAAGTAAGTACCAACGCCAACAGGAGAATCTGCACCAGTTCTAGAAGGATCAAAGTAATATGAAATATTTGTAACTTCTGAGTTTACAGTCAACTGAACATAAGGTTCAGGATCTGAACCTGCTCTAACACCTGGCGTACCAACTCTTTGAATAGAGTTGAATGAATATTCAAGTTTGAATAGGTTATCTTTAGAGAACGATAAGAAGTATCCTTCAAGAGAAGGATCTCCAAGCATGAATTGATACTTGTGATTATAGAACATCTGAAGCACTGGATGCTTCGTATAGATGTCAATGGCACTAAACGCTGAGATTGCAGTTGCTGCAACGTTTCTCAACTTAATAGAAATTTCTCTAGAAGAGATTACCTTATCTACAGAGAAAGATCCATTGAATTCTGATTCGTCATTACCTTCAATAAAGAGATTATCTCCAACTGACATTCTATGTGCTCTAGCAGTCTTATAGAATACCCTGTCAGTTTGATTAACAGCACTGATTTGAAGAATCTTCTCAAGGTTAGTGTTAAGAGTAATTTGAGTTACAGCAGTAAGACCAGTAATAGTTAACTGACTTCTATCAGCATTATATGATACTTGAGTGTCAGTAGGAGTAATTACACTACCAATAATATAAGGTGAACCTGCAGGAGCAGTATCATCAATTCTTACAGTAAAATCTTCTTGAGCATATGATTTGAATCTTGCAGACAACCCTGAAGGAATATCAAAGATAAAAGTACCTTGAGTAGTTGTAAAGTTTACATTAGCAAACTGATAGGAAGGAATTTCATTAACTTCAAGACCAGAAGATTTAATCTCTCCACTTCCAGCAAATCCTTGCCAAGTTGACTGCTGACCATACTGTGCAATGAACAGACTCTGATCATCTTTATCAATAACTGTAGCAACTCCTAAAGTTTGACCAGAAGCATTTAATTGGGAAATCTGAGATCCTACATTAATATTGTAAGTTTGGTTGAAAGTAAGTCTAAGAACATTATCTGCTTGTGCAACTTGTGCAACTTCAATGTAAAACTTACCAAAAGTGGTAGTAGTTGCTTTTACTTTCTTACCACCAAGAGCAGGAATAGTAGCAGTTCTAGAAGACCATACATCTCCCAAGGAAGTTAGAGGATCAGTATCAATAACAAGAGAAGAGTTTACATCATTATAATCAAGAACTTGTAAACCTTCAGACGCTAAAGTAACTCCAGCTACAGTCATCGGTTGATTGATGATTGTAGGATAGGTATATGCAGCAGTAGTGAAGTGATATTTAGTAGATGCTCCGATAAATGTGCCCTGACGAGTAGTATCTACATTTTTATCAGTCTTAATAATAAGAGCAGTATCATTTACATAGTGATAAGTCTTATAATAGTCGTTATACTCAGAAGTAGTATCAGGAACATAATCAGCACCAGCACTGAAATCTCTTACATTATCACTAATTCTAAATCCATCAACATCAAATGAACCAGCAGTATCAACTGTAAATCCACTAGATGCACCAGTCCAGTTTGGAGAGTTACCAAGGTAAATCTTGGCAGTAGAAGGAATAGTTAGAGAAGGAAGTGAACCACTACCCACTGCAGTACCATTAGCATACATGGTAAACAAGTTACCACTCTTAGTCACTGCAATGTGTACATAATCAATATTATTAACAATAATATTATTAGCAGATGAAATAGGAGTTGCGGTTCTTTGAGTAGTTGCCGAAGCATATAACTCAAGTCTCTTATTACTACGATTTAATTGAAGAGTAACACCTGGTTCGTTACCATGACCAATACCAAATAAGGTATGGTGAGAAGATCCTAAACCAGCAAGTCTACTATCTTGAAGAAGACCAGTTTCAGTTACAGCAAAGAATCCTTCAATAGTCCAATCTCCATTTGTATTGAAACTATCCCCATAACCCCAGATACCAGTATTATTCTCGGGATTAATTTCAAAGTGAGTATCAGACCATGCAGATCCATCATATGCATTGATTCTAAGACCACGAGAACTTCCTTTACCAGCAGGAGCTCCACTAGCAATGTTAGATCCAGTATAATAGTCACCAATAAGGTTTCTATTAGTCATGTTACCAGTGGTATCTACTGGTTCAGTTTCAGTAGTTGCCTCAAAGTCAAATAATGCAACAACTTCATTACGATATGCTTGACCGAGAGTAACTGGGTCACCAGAGTTATCTGCTTCAATTGCATTTACCTCAAAACCAGTGATATTACGATTAACACTTAATTTGTTAGTGCTAACGATAGTACCATCATACTTCCACTTGATAATTTCACTCTGTTTTCTAAATGCTTCAGAACTTGCAGTAGATTCGTTAAGTTCGTAGTTAATTACAACGTTATAATTACCAAATACGTCAACATTACCACCTTTAGTGGAAAGATTTCTAATAGTTCCAAGAGGAGTAATTCTCTTACCCCAAGTAATAGCACCATCAGGAGTTACCTTACCTACAAATACACCAATTGGGTTGGAACCAGAGTAAGATGTACCAGAGACGAAAAGATCTCCAAATTCATCTAAATCAAAGTCAGCATCCCAAAGATTGTAACTAGTAGTAGTATAGTTTCTTACATTTTCAACTGCAAGAGCAAATTGCTGTGCTTCGCAAGTAGCAATAGCAAAACTCCTAACAGCACTAGTTGTATCAGGGGCAATTTCTAATAATACATAGAACTTATTATTATCGGGATTATATCTAATTCTTCTTACTTTTTCAGAGTCACTTGGAGTGGAAATCTTTCTCTTCTGTTGAATTCCCAAGTTTTCGTTGAATACGATTAAGAATGCATCAAAAGGATTGCTGGAGTTGGTATTTGTGTGTCCTCCAATTACCCATTTATTTTCGCCAACTTTACAGATAGAAGATACTTCATCTAAACGAGTAGAACCAGAAATACCAGCAAGTTCCTTCTGATATTGAATAGTGATGGAAGAACCAGAACTATTCTGGTTAAACTTCATTAAAACAATATCTGGATTGTAATTAACGTTTAGTGAATTTGGTTTTGTAGTACCAGCAACATATACGTCCAAAGTATTGCTAGTTTCATCTACAGTAATCGTACTAAAACTACAGAAAGTATTACCAGCATTAACATTAGGAGATTCTGATCTTGCTTGCTTTTGCCAGACAAGATCACCTGCAGGAGAGTGTTTTGAAATAAAACCTACTCTGTTACCATACTGATCAACAGTATCACCACAACTATAGATATCTTTAGTAATATTACTAATATAAACGTCTCTAATTACGCTATCTTTAAGGTTTTGAATACCTGTGATAAAGTATTCTGCCTTTTTGAATTCTTGTGGGTGTGAGATAATAAGTTTTGGATTTTCAGTAAATCCATTACCAGATTTAACAATGTTAAACGTACTAACAGTACCGTTACTTGTATTAACGATGGGTACGATTTCTGCATGTTGTCCATCACCATCAATGTCAACACTGATAGGAACATCGTCAGTGTATCCAGTACCAGTTTGAGTAACGGTAATTGATTCAATACCATTTACAACCTTAACTTTATACTGTCTGTTTTCTAAAGCATTGTCAGGATCATAATCCATCTGAACTCTATCGCCTACAGAGAGATCATGTGGAGATGTAGTTTGTACAACACCATGAGGAACATCATCAATGAGTTCAGTTACATAAGAACCAACAGTTTTACCTTTGATAGTTTTTACAGTAGCAGAAATACCATAACCTTCAGTGTCTGTATTATCAAACAGTAAACGGTCATCTACCTGATAAGAATCACCTGGATTCTCAACAACGAATCCATTAACAGCAGCATCCTCAAATTTAGTAATAGTTTCAACTTCAATATCAACCTTAGAGTCAAATCTAACTTTAGGGAAGTAATCAAAGAGTTCTAGTTTATTTTCTTCTAAGAGAGAACCAACATCAGTAAGTTCTTCAGCAGTATCGTCATCAAGTTCTACAGTTGCTTGGAATCCGATAAATTCAATATCAACGATATTTGCAGTGGTAGTTACACCATTATCATCAGTATAAGCAAAATCTAAACCAATGTACTGATCGTAAGTGCCATCAAATGCAGGATTAAAACTCTCTGCAGAAACAACTCTACCAAGCACGGTAGTAGGAGTAATACCATCTCTTAGAACTTGGAAGTTCAAAGGACCACTACTTTGTGCAAATTGACCATTGGTAGTGTTATATGCAGGAATTACATAAGTTTGACCAACTTCCATATTGATACTGTTGGTATCGTAAGTCAAACGGAATACTCTATCGTCTTTTCTAATAGCAAGACGTTGCATTGGGGTGGCAGAATCGCCATCATGATCTGTCTGATAATTGGTATCAATTGTTCCATCACCATCAGCATCTTCCCAGATAGGATCAAATGTCAACTCCAGACCATCTTCTGTGGTCAATAAGTCAGCAGTTGCGTTAGGTTGTCTTTCAACATCAATATCAACATTCTCATATGGGTCACGATATCTGATAACACCAGTAGGAATGTTTACCTGAGTTGCAGTAGCAGATAAATTCCACTTATCAACACTAGAGTTGAAGTCAGGACCGATAATATATGGGAATACTGGATTACCTACAGAAGTGGCATCAATACAGATAAAGTAAGCGTAAGTACCTTCAGGAAACTCGGGAGTCTTACCAAAACGACCATTATAACGGTCTAAGTCACCTCTACCAAAGGTATATTCATAATCTTCAGTAAATGTGCCAGCAGGGTCTACAGAGAGAAGAGGACCGCCTGTTCTAACTGGATTTGGATTAGTCTGAACTTCAAGAACTAATTCTGTTTTTAATCTATAACTTGGTTCTAAACGACGGATATTTGAACTCTGGTTAGTGGGATCTGTGTAACCATAAGGACCGTAAATTGGATTACCATCAAATGCCCAACCAATAATGGGAGAGTGTTCAATGTTTGAAGTTGCCTCAGTAAGATTTCCTTGAGTATCTTCTAAAAGGTTATCCCCAAGAACAAATCTCAATCTCTTAGGATTGGTAAAGTGTGCATACTCACCACCATACTGGTTATTATATCCAGAGAACACAGAACCTTGAGCATCGTCAAGAGGTGTATTTACGGCGAGGTTATAAGTCCAGTCTTGTACAGATGCAGTAAATTTAGCATTTGAACCGACAGAACGTAGCACAATAACTGTGGTTCCTGCTTCATAGTTAATTCCTCGGTTTACGATGTTAATACTGGTAACTCTACCAGCATTTTCACCATCAGTATCAATATTTGCTCTAGCAATAGCTCCAAATCCATTACCATAGATTTCAACAATTGGGGGAGTAGTATATCCATTACCAGCGTTAATAACAGCAATAGAAATGATACGACCGTTTTGTACAATTGCTTGCGCTTGAGCACCTTCTCCAGAACTCAGTGATACCGTGGGTTCTGAGGTATAGTCAGTACCAGCATTAGTAATATTAACAGCGGAAATAGAACCACGAACTTCTGCCTCGGCAGTTGCTCCCTGTCCACCTCCACCAACAATAGTAATTTCAGGTTTTGTAGTATATCCTGTACCACCACTATTAATAAGAATTCTAGATACTTCTTTATTAGTTACAACTGCAGTAGCAGACGCACCAGAACCGCCTCCTCCAACAATAGAGACAAGAGGAGGATCAGTGTAGTTACTACCTTTATCATTTACCTCAATTGCAGTAATAGAACCATTAATTACAACTTCACCAGTTGCTCCTGTACCATTTCCTCCAGAAATTGTAAGTGCTGGTGGAGATGCAGCGTCATATGAATCACCCTGTTCAGTGATATTGATTGCGGTAATTTTACCAAATACTTTTTTAAGATCTGATTTATAAGACCAGATAGATACACCATTTACCCAAGAACCAATAGGACCTGGTTGGATAGTGTCTTTTGTAGAGATAGTTTGAGAAACCCTAGGGAATCTCATTAATTTACGCTGGTTGCCAGGAATTAACGCCTGTCCCGCGAAAGGACCAATCTTGTAGTTAGGTATACCAGAGGCAGCAATATATACATAATCATCATTAAAGAAGGCGTTTTGAATATTAGTGGTGTAGATACTAATAACATTGTTGATAGATTCAACATCTGATTTACCCCTGTTAAGGTCAACTGAAATTAGAATATTACCTTGAGGGACAAGTGCTGCTGGTTGTGCAAGTTGATACTTGAATACAGTAGTAGATTCTCTTGATTGTACAAAGTAAGTACCGTTAAAGAGAATCGGGTTTGCACCATAAATTGTTACCTGATCACCAACAAGGAGACCGTGAGGATTGTTACAATAAACAGTGGCAGTTTGGTTATTAACTCCTCCAAACTCAATTCTATCAACTGATACAAGTTTTTTAACGTTGTAGTTCCAAGTATTAAGTAATGGGGTAACTTCAGAAGCACCCAGTTTGGAAACAGTTAATTTATCACCAGGAAGGTAATAAGTACCATCATCTGTCAGAGTAGTATTCTCTGCTTTAATTATACCAACAACTCGGACTAAAACCTCAGTTTCTAAACCATAATTTACATAAACATAGAAGTTAGAATTAACTTCAGTAGCAGCATCCCAGTCCTCAACTACGTTGTTGACTGAACGAGTACATTCAATGAACTGGTTAAGAGATTTCTCTTTGTAACGAATTAGTTCGTTACCGATCATAATTTCACCGTTTCTCTCAGGCCAACCAATAGTAGAGTCAACGGTAATAACACTATCAGTCGTACTGATAGCTTCAGCAAGTTTTGTTTTATAAGGAATAGTAAAATTCCCGACAATAGTTTCTTCAGACAGAACAAGTTCAAAAATTTCAAGTTCTGAAGTCTTAATAGAGATATAATTCTCAATTAAAGCTTGAGCACTAGTAATATTGGGGTCAACTTGATCTGGGAACTGTTGTAACAGACCATCTTGTAAATTTCTAGAATCGCCAGAAACAACAACACAACGAAGGATAGTATCAACTTGCCAACTAGCAGAAGATGGTTTTACAATCTGTTCCTTAGGATATGATACGCTAACATCCTCACCATAGAGAATTTTGAACAGATAAGCGATAGAACCAGGTGTACCCTTTGAAGAATAGAAGGTACGAATATTTTTGATGACCGTATTGATATTAATCTTATCAAGGTCAATTTTTGGAATGTCAGGAAGATACTGTTCGGTGAACTTGGTAAGCATCTTTTCAATGAAGACACCATCAAGACAAGTTACACTCTGATCAATAGTATGGGCAGCAGGATAAGTTTGATTGTCATAGATTACGTTTCCATCAGTATCATAACCAACGATAGAGGAAACACCGCGAGAACAACCAACAAATTGTGCTTTAGTATACTTACTACCTGCTTCAGTTACACGGAAACCAGTAACCTCTCCAAATCCAACAACAGCAGAGGCATTTGCAGAAGGAGGTCTCTGAATTACAACTTTAGGAGGAGTTGCAGGATCATAACCAGAACCAAAATTAGTAATATTAATATCAGTAATCTGACCATTGAAGATTGATGCAGAAGCAAGAGCACCACTACCACCAATGTATGCACCAGAAGCATCTTTCCTATTATCTACAATGTAGATAGAAGGAATGTCAACATAACCAGAACCTCCAGAAAGAAGTTCAATGTCAATAACTCTACCAGTGGAGTCTACTTGTACGTCTAAGATCTGAGCAGCACCAGGATCAATTACAGCAATCCTAGGAGCGGTAACATAACCTCTGCCTCGGTTAGTTACTACAAACCCTGTTACAGTGCCTTCTTCTACAGTTACATTAATCTCTGCTTGTACAGGATCAGCGCCAGTTGGAGGGTCAATGTATACAGTAGGAGGAACTGTATATCCAGTACCACCAGAAGTGATATTAAAAGTATCTGGATCAAGTGATCCATTAACATCAATAGAAGGTGTTGAGAATTTACAACCACCAGGATCTCTAAAAGTTACTCTTGGAGTAAATGTGTAATTACTACCAGAATTATCAAGATTAATTCCAGTAACTGTACCGTTCTGTACAATTGCAGTCGCTTTAGCAGGAATACCTCCAGCAATTGTAGGAACTTCAATATCTACGATAGGTGGATTAAGGTCACTATAACCAGCACCACCACCGAGTAATGAAAGACTCTTAATACCATTTACAAGAGAGTATGCTGATGCACCACCACCGCTTTCAGTAGTTACAATGTCAACTGAGGGAGGATATTGAATTCTATAGTTAGATCCACCATTTTTTACTTTAATACCACTGAGATCGCCATCTGCGCCAATCTGAGCAACAGCAGTCGCACCACTACCAAAACTACTAATAGGTGCTTCAATAGAAGCAATATATGCCCTTGCATCTGAAGCAGGTGCATTTTTGAGTTTTAATACAGTGTTTAATCCTTCCGTAACTACAGAATAGTCAATAAAAGGAACTAAAAGATTATCGCCAATGATTACATTTAAGTAAACATCAAGAACTGGGTTATATCTATTACCACTAACAGTAATATTGTACTCTTTATTAGAAGAGTTGAATTGAGATGCAATATCATCTACAAGTTGGATGGGATCTTGTAAAAAACCTTTCAGATAGAAAATAGCAGTTTCTTCAACAGAGTCTGAAGGGTTTGGTGATCTTGGAGCATCAGTAAAGATGATATCAGTACCAGAGATGGTAAAGTCTACATTAGGAATCTGATACTTACCAAAAAGACGTACTACAACGTGATCTGCACTAGGAGGAGCAATAGGATTGTCCTCAGACAGTAATGAAAAGACCCTTTGTACACCATTAAAGGTTAAGTAAGGACTTTGGAGTTCAATCCACTTTTCTCTAAATTCTTCGTAAGATACACCGTCTGTAAGAGAGATTTCTGGAGATTTATCTGCTCTTTCATAATAAATGATCTCATCACCAATTAAAATGCTTCCATCATTGGTCAAGAAGTTATCAACACTCTCTACAGTGATAACATCTGATGTTGCGGTAACAGGTTCTAGAAGTGAAGTATTGCTTCTAATCAGACTAAAGTCATACTTATCAATATCCAAGTAATTTTGGAATTGGTTGATAATATTCTGAGGTTGACCTGTTTTTTCCTGAGACTTATAATAGTATTCTAAAAACTTCTCAAAAGCAGGAAAATCCGACTTAATAAAGTCAGGTAACTGATTGAGAACGTTCTGAGAGACCTTATTCGGATTATTCGTTGATAACTGGGTCATTGAAGTATATTATCGGATCAGAAACAGGCAATGTTATTCAAGTCACCCGTATTGCCTACGTCAATCGGGGTGATAGTAGCAGGCACTACTGCATACTGTTCAGGTGTCAAATTATTTAGCGGGATTGTAGATGGTGGTTGCGTTCCAATTGGGACAACTGTGATACTTGGTATTGGAAGCGATACAATTGTACCAGGAGTCGCTGGTTTAATATTTGAAACGTTAGTCGGGATAATCTGTACAGGAATGACAGAAGTTGGATCGGAAATTGAAACAGGACCAAAACATATCTTGCCTGTAGAGTAATCTACAGTTCCTGCTCCATTATTAGTGTAAATCTTGCTAGATCCACTGTTATAGTATGTGCGGAGGTTTCCAAAACCATCATCTTCAAAATACTGAATGACAGTAGGTCTATCGGTAGTTACAAACTGCCCAGACTTGATAACGGGTTCTTTATAGCAAACACCGCCATTTCCGTCTCCTCCACTTCCACCATTACCACCATCACCACCGTCTCCACCATCATTTGAAGGGTTGGAATCGTAGATAGGTGAACCAAAGTCTGTACAATAGGTATCAACAGTGTCTGGATTGACTGTAAGATATCTAAGAAGAGTAGTTTGTACGGATGCAGAGTCAATTGCAGTATCCGCAAGACCAATTGCTTTATTGTACTTAGATAATGAGAATGTAGATCCGAAATTATTAATATCTTCTTGTCCCGCAAACTGTTCAATCGCACCAAGGACTAATCCTTGCAATTCCGCAATACTCTTACTTGTTTTAGTAGGATCGTAGAATACAAAGAGAGATGTAGGAATGTACAGAAACTCTGGGTCAATAATTACTGGTTCAATTGACGCCATGGAGTATTTACGCAAATCTTTCGCAATTTGCAGTTTAGTTGCGTTGTTTAGAAGGTTTCCCGTCTTTGTTTTTACTGCAACGTACACTTTTCCGTAAACTGGCGGAGAAAGTTCATCTCCTCCAAATGCAATTACGGATTCTGCGTTAGAATACACCTTTTTGGTGATAATTGAGTAATCTTGCGCGGTAACTGCGCGGAGTTGAGTAGTATAATCTCTAGGAGCGGTAAATTTGATAGATTCTACCGCTTCAGGACCGTCTCCAAGTTGAGAACGCTCATTTACAAATAAATCACCTTCAATATCACTAATAGGTCTACCGTACTGATCTACCAGATCTCCGACAAACTCAAATTCGTTAATATCGTTAGCATCTGCCTCGTGAGTCTTTACATATGAAATATTGATAACTTCACCGTCTTCTAATTTCTTACCGATGACATCATCACCGAAAGTTAACTCATATCTTGCATCCTCAGTCTCTGTAAGGAAGTAAACCCTAGAGGTTGCTGAAATTTGAGTAATATCCTCACCAAGAACGTAAACATCCTCTTGTGTTGACTGTGCATTAGGTTTTACAGTCACTCTGAGTGTAGTTGTATCTACTTTATCAGTGGGAATTAAATATTTTTGTTTTTTGAAGGTTGATACTGTATATCTGTAAGTCAGAATGGTTCCTTCATAAACCACGATTTTATTAAATGACGCTAATCCGTTAGCATCAGTATTTGCATTAACATCATCAAGAACTACGAAGTTATACTCTCCACCAGTCGCTACAATGCCCCTTTTCAAAGTTACATACTGAGGATATACATCATTAAACAACTGAGATTGCGCTGTAAAGGACAAACACGCTTTGGCTGCCCTAGAAGACCTAGGAGTGTAATTAAGCAGTTTAGCGATGCTTACAACGTTGTCTCTGATGGTAGCAGAAGAGAGGAATGCTTCGTTAACGGCCATATTGGCGTTAAAAGCAGAATAGTAAGTATTATAAGCAAGTACATCAATCAGATATGACAGGGTTGCACCTTCAAAGTCAAAATCTGTGAATTCTGGACGAGTCCTCAAGTAATCCTTAATGGATGCCTTGATGGAATTGAAGTCCATCGCTGTAAGATCTGTTGGGATCATGTTATTCCGCTCTTTGTAAGATAAAATCTATAGTTTGTACAAGGGGTTGCCCGACAATCCTATATTCCACATCAACCCTAAGTTCATGGTAATCATCTTGAGCAGTAATATCTACTGCAATAACTTCAATCCTAGGTTCATAATTTCTAAGAGTATCTACAATCTCATCTTTGAGAGTATCTACTGTGAATGGGTCTAAAGGTTCAAAAAGCAATTGATATACCTTTGAACCAACGTCAGGTTGAAATAGTTTCTCACCAGGTGATGTCAAAACCAAGTTTTTCATAGCTTGCTTAATAGCTTGCTGATTTTTCAAGACAATAAGGTCTTTCGTAACTGGATTGCGAAGAAAACTATTCGCCAAATCCTTGAAATTACGAGAAACCTTAAGGTTTTTAGATTTTATTGGTTTTAGTGCCACTAGAAACGTTAGTCAGAGGATTTGTTATCAAATGGTTTACGCTTTTTCGTGTCCTTTTTCATATAGAGATCAGAACGAGGATCTGTAATTAGATATCTTGTTCCGAAGTCCTTAAACATCATTTCGGGGACGCAATCTGGACGAATCATGGTAGTATCTGTTTATTTTTGGATAAACAGAACTTTTAGAGAGGTTACTATCTCTTATTTGTATTTATCAGCCTTTGCCTTGTCCGCGATATCTTTTACGAGCCTTATTGCGAGAAGTAGCAGAATACTTGGTATGCTGTCCACCACCTTGACGAGTTTTTTTAGGGCGACTCTCAATCATTGGAGCGCCACTTAGACCGACTTTTGCTTTTGCCATAAATTAAGGACCTATCATTACATTTGGGCTACCTTGAGAGATAACCGAGAGACAAGGAGGACCCAGAGGGTCAGCAACCTTGCCCATTGCTAGTTTATTAGCATATACCGTTTTTGTCAAGGCAGTTAACTTCCTAGGATGACCTACTCCTTTGGCATCTTCTGTAGTCAACATACTACAATGACATGGCATAGGTCTAGGAGGAGTCTGTCCACACGGACCAACCATCACAATACCGCTAGAACCCGCTTTGTGGGGAGTGAGAATGTCTTGATCAAGAATCGGCATGATTCCATTGACAATAACCGTTCTGAGGTAAGGTCCTGCAGGTTGCAGAAGTTGAGGAGGCCATAAACACTCAACATCTTTAGCAGCAACTGGTTTTGTTGCTGTAGACATACATGTAGTACCACAAGGTTGGGTCATGTGAATGTGTCCGTTAGCGGCTACACCATGTCCCGAACAGTTTCCTCTATAAATTGCTGCTGGTAATCCCATTTTTTCTCCTTAGGTACACTTGAAGTCGTATGGGTTGCCCCGCGATTCAACTGCTTTAGAATAGATAATTGTACTATTAGTAAGATCATTACGAACCATTGCACTACCTGTAGCGGAAAATGCTCTGCATCCTTCACCGAACGGTCCAGTAAGACCATTGCTGACAAATGTAATAGTTGTGTTTCCAGATGAACTACCTGGATTACTATACGGAAAGTTCAGGGCGCAACCTGTACTATCGGCGCAACTACTAGGATTTGCAGGTTCCCAGTTTAAGGTAATGTTGATAGAAGACTTTTGTCTAGTATCAGGTTTGTATTGTCTTAGTAGGTATTTAGTATACTGGGACGCACATGGTAAATCAAATGCACTTCCTCTTACTGTGCGGACTTCTTCTCTGTCATACTTCGCTAGTTTTTTGCCACTTGCGGTGACTTCGGGTGCTTCGCTATTTAAGTCAATAAATTCATCTTTGCGGATCTTATCATTCTCCACAAGTGTTCTCATAAACTTTTCTGCGCCTGCTGATACACCAGCAAGGGGATCTGGCAGTCTCTTATCTAAAGTTTTCCACTGCAAATCCTCAAAATCTTCTCTATCAGGTAATGAACGCTCTAAATTTTCCGTACGGAGTATACCTTTTGTTCTTTTCAGGTCATTAATCTCATTAATAGGGTTTTCAAAGCGCACTTCTTCGTATTGATGCTTCTTCATACCCGCTCTAAGGTCTCTAGGACGTAAAGCAGTCTTAAAACGGAGGCATCTTAGTCCTCTAGAGTCGCCTTTTTTCTTCGGTTTGTCGTTTGCAGCTCTCTGAATGATTCTTTGGAACTTTTCATAGGTATCAATCTCCTCTTTTTCGTAATTATAGTCAATTGGAGTGTTACCATACTCGGTTGCAGTGTCAATTTCTATAAATTCGCCTTCTGCTGGCGCATTTTGGAACTGAGGAAGACCATATACACTGTCACTAATGCCATTTGACGGATCTAGAGTAGGATCTGACGATGGCCATGAAATATTTTCCTGCGATTTCATCGTTTTTGGCACTGCAATGTCAATTTGACTACCTTGAGCGTATCCAGAACCTCTAGTTTTGACTGATACGGAGGTTAATACACCACTAACGAATGAAAAATCAATAACTGCGGGGTCTCCAGCAGGTTCAGTTGCGGTTACAAGCTCTAATTTTGGTAAAGCATTCAATTTATTCCATCCTTGACCGCCATCTCCAATCTGAATATCCTGAATTTGCCCATTTACGATCTCAATCATCGTAACAATGAGCTCTCCTTCGTATGCAGGACCCGTAACAGTAGCAGAAGGGTTGCTTAAAGTGACTGTAGATCCGTTAACATTCGTAATATGTGTGTTATTTGGTATACTTGGAGACGTAACAGTGTATCCTGTCCGTACAAATGTACTATCGCTACTATTTTTGAGCGTAACTGTGTTACTTCCGCTACTAAAATTAACCTTAATCGTCTTTCTTGCGGTAGGTTGGACGTAATCATCCAGATTATTCGGTTGTCTATTCAAGTCAGCGGTCATATATTGGAACGATTTATTTCTAAATTCGTATAATCCGCCGATAAAACCCTTATCTGCGATACCATGACCCGCTTTTACCTTAATTTGGTTACCTCTGTTAGTAGTATATACCTGATCATACACAAAATCTTGCCCATTTCCATCAATATTGATCACATGCCAGTTAAAATTGAGATCCATGTGCTTCACAGAGAGCACTTCATGACCATTAATTGTATCACCTGCGTTAATTAGTGCGTAATTAGTGTATGGATTGCTACTTTCTATCTGACCAGTCGCTGTAACATGCAGAGTAAAGGAAATATTGCCACTATTAACAGGAATTGTGATAGTAAATGTATCCCCAACCTCATATCCTACGCCAGGTGAGACGACTTCATCCAAACGAATGATCGTTCCAGTGATAGTTTCTGTATTACCAGATACTGTAGTAGACGGACTATAGCGGATTTTTACCTGAAGTCCTGTTTTTGTCTGCCCAATATTCAATGCACCGCTATCTGTAACATAAATTGACTCAAATCCGATGTCACCAGGATCTGCCCAAGGATTATCAGTGATAGTTAAGTCTACTCCTTCACTCATTGCAGAGTCCCATGCCTCAGTTTGAGACAAACCAGCACCAGAAAAGTCAAATTCAGTCGCTGAAATAGGATTAGAGGTAGGTAAACCACCTTGATAACGGAAAGCAAGTGAATTAGAAGTCGTTCCTGCAGTCCATAAGGTCGGAAAAGGGTCTCTTCCTTCTACAATACGCCCATCTTCAGTTGTATAAGTCACATTTGTACTACCTGCTGTGCAATTCAGTGTGGTACAAGGGTGGCATACATTCCCAGATACAGTATCTGATGTACTAGAACCAGGATCAGGTGGATTGGCATTAGGATCACCTGGTGTAGTTGTAGTAGTTACTCTATCTACATCTTCAATAAAGTAACAAGGATACCCCACAATAGGGTCTGATGTATCAAAAAGATAGTAAAACCATTCATCAGATGACAATGGTTTGAATGATAAGGTATCAGGATAATGTCCTAGAATGGCATAAGTCTCAGACTGACCCATAGATCTGATAAACTTAGCAGCATTACCACAGTTGGTTCCTCTACCACCACTGCCACCGCCTAGAACATAATCAGCATTCTGCGTTTGAACGATAGTAGAAGGGTACATGACCATATCATTGTCATCACCAGGTATATTAATGTTCAGTCTATTGTTAAGTCTTTCCTGCAGAAAGGGTGCAGAAGCATATCTTTCATGCTGTACAGGTACTCCCTGCCAATTAATTGCTTGAAACCCACCTTGCTGGTTGAAATTGCCACCATTATAAGGACTGAAACGACCACAGTGTTTCTCGTTTCTATCAATATCGGTATAATTATTACAACTCATTTTCTACCTTAGTAATTCGTTCGTAGATATGATCAAGGTTTTCCTTAAAGGTAAGGTAATCTGACCCCTCTGGTTTATATTTAACCATGGAAAGGTCGGGAATAGCGTTTACTCGGTCGTACAGGATCGTTATATGCTCACTCAGGGTGTTTGCTGCTGCTTCTACCTCCCCGAGTCGGGATAACACTTTCTCAAATATCCCTAATATAGCGTCGTGTGCTACTTTATTATCTTGCCATAGTAAACTATTACGGTCTCTCATCCATGCGGGGACTTCGCCGCTAGGGTTTATCTCATTAAAGTCAAATTTCTCAGGGTCAAACATAATATGCGGTGAACGCGGTTATTCGTCTATCTTGTATACGAGGATAGATCCGTCTCCCTCGTCAGAATATTCCAAGAGATCCCCTGCTTTCCACTGAAGATCATCTAAAAGATCCTGTGGAAGTGATACAAAGGTATCTCCATTATCATCTTCTTCTACAGGAAGCACAAATCTTTTCATAAGCTCTCTACGGTAACATCTACCGAATGTACGTTTAACTTATGTAGCAACTTACGACAGAAGTCTCGTCTCTCTTCAGCGTATTCCTTATCGGAATGTCTGCTTTCTACGATGTCGTCTGAGGGTGTTTTGTAGATTACGTTGTACTTTGCCATTACATCTGTGTGATTGTCCACGGTTTATCGTTTTCCTGCTTCCATTCTGCCCATCCTGCCAGAATATCGTTGTGCTCTGTGGTTCCATTACTTACAAGATAATCGGAACATGCATACATGCGACTGTCAAGGTGCCCTTCCGAGCGAATCAAAGTCTCCAAGATACGAGTACGGTCATCTTGGCGGTCTTGGCGAATCTTTACATCCATTTTTTTATGGGGAAAAAAATTTTGATATCAGCGGGAAACAAAGTCCGAATTACTATATATCGGTCGTTGGGGAACCTTTGTAGGTTAGGGTAGTAAGTCTTTTTAATATACGGCCGCCCCGATCGCCGAGATCCCCCGCTATGACTGCGATCTCAACTGTTTATAATTATATTTAGCGATTGCCTAATTAAAACATAAAAAAAGAGGGGATTGTTTACCCCTCTATTATAGTGTATTTCGGTGAGACTGTCAACTCTTTGCGAGTGCTACACCATTTTGAAATACTTCTTTAACACCATTCTTAGTTACGAACCAAGTCCAGTTTTTTTGAAAAACGCCGTTCTTAGTTCCGTCAGTGAATTCGTTAATGATTGCATTCAGTCTAGACTTAGTAGTGTTTGACTGATAACCACCATCAAATAAAATCACCTCAGTGTCAGTAACTGTTGCGATGTGATTGCCATGTAAATAAACCTCGCATGCCATGTTGTTAGTAGGATCAAAAGTGGTGCATGTGTTGCTGTTGCTCCATGCGATGCCATTCCTGATTGCGTTGTTCATTTGCTGTTCAATCTTTCTCATGTGTGTGTCCTTTGTTTGGTATACACTTATTATAGGGCATGAGAACCCCAATTCAACTACCCCTGTGCCACTTTCTCAACTGTCACAATTTCCATTCTCCATCCGATCATTTTGATATAATCAAATGGGGACATTCTCGGAGTCTTTGGATATTCTTCTTTGCGGGAATTTCTCACCCCATCAACATAAAACTCTAAATCGTAAATGCTTGAAAACTCTCCTCTGAGAATTTCCTTATCATCGTAGAGTAGAAAGTTCATAGGGTTTGTTTCTGAACAACTGACATTGTTATTATATAGGAATTTCCTGGAATTGTCAAGTGTGTAAATCAAATGTGTCGGTTTTGTTATAGAGGGTTGACAACTGATAACATGCGTGCTAAGACTACAACAACCTGACACATTTAAGACACATATAAAACACACACATAGATTTATTTTAATATTTTTAAGTTTTCCACATTTCCACAATTTTAGTTAATTCTGTGGATAATTATCTCTCTTTGCTCTCTTCTTTCTCTCTATGTAATTGTCTCTCCAATAGTCCCAAATTGTTGCGGTTAGTTCTTTTTGAACTCTCCACACTTTTTTTAATTCAATTTCCGCGTCCTTATTCATTTATCTTTTTAACCTCCTTCCAATTGTGATTATAGCATATGAGATTAACTTCTCTAGGATTGCTATTAATTCGGGTTCTAGGATATTCGTCCAATTTATCCCCTAGGGTTATGGTGATGTAGTGACTAGAAACAAAATTAACATATCCTTCAAATTGATTCCATTTTACATGATCACCAGATTTGAATTTCATTTAATTCCAATCCTCCTTAATAGGTTTTACTTCAAATCCGTATCTGTGAGAAAATACGATTCTAGGGACTAAATTCATTGATATGCTTAATCTGTTCTTACTTCTATTATTATTGTATCCGTGCCTTATATGACTTTCCCATAAAAGTAAATCACCTGCAACTGGTTTAACAATACCAGTAGGTTGACTGAATACTGTGGAATTATTCGGATTAGGAGTAAAACTTATTGCGGGTTCAATTTGATGGGATAGTTTAGGATTTACAAATTCAATTGGCGCTGCTTCATCATCATGATCTAGGTAAAAAGTTCCACTAATAAAACTATTAACGTGCGCGTGAAATGGTTGACTGCCCGCTGTACATTCATTAATCCAACAGTCAACAACCTCATAATCTGATTGTATATCTAGACCTAATACTTGGGTATGAAAGTGAAAAGCACTATCGTTAAAAAATTGCTCTAAATCCGTATCAAAGTGATTAAAGAAAATATCGTTAATATTAACCGATCCGTCAGTATTATCACCTTTTTGTAGATAATGCTTTAAGTTTGGATTATCATTATTTTGGTTATATGGTCGGGTTTTGATATACTCTCTCACCTTATCGCGTAGAGATACGATATCACCCTGATAGGAATAACATCCGATAGGGATAGGAAATAAACCGAGGACGTTTTTAGGTTGAATGTTGTTATTCATACGATATTAACCCCATCAGGTAATTCTATCGGATGAGTACCGTTAAATGTACACATATCTCCACTATTTTGCGTTATCCAGTAGAATCTAGAAATAGTATATCTACCCATACCATTAAAGGGAGTTTGATCCTTCATTGTTACCTTATTAACTGAATGTGAGTAACAACTAGGAAATAAGACTGCGCTATTATTCTTCATAGGTAGTTTTTCCTTAGTATCATTAAATATAAATTGCCCACCCTCAAATTGTCGCGGTTCTTTCCATAACCAGATTAGTAGAGTATAATGACAATCATCAATATGGGGCAAGTAATAATCACCATCCTGATAATATGATAATAATGTCGCGGTAGTGTTACATTGTCTAAAACTGCGATTCCAGGGACCGACCGATTCTATTGCTCCACATACTTTAGTGTTCCAAAATTGTTTTAATACTGTGGATATTTCGCTCATACTAGAATCGCGATATAATTCTTCTATGAATACACCACTATTCTTTTTTGCGATTTTTCCGTCTCTATCCCGCGCCGCGCCCGTATCCTCTGCGGATCTTAATTTACTGGACTTGCTTAGATACTCTATTTCTGGTAGAATTAACTGGTTCAATTGAACATCAGTAAAAAAATCCTCTACTCTTAAATAAGGTAGCGGATTTGAACTAGGGATTAAGATCATTGACAATAAGATGCATCAATTTTACAAAGTTGGTTCATTTTAGCGTCTTGCATATCCGAGACTCGCTCAATTGCAATAACACCAAACTTAAACCCTGCGATAATTATACCACATAATAGAATAAATCGCATAACTATGTATTGACCTCCGCATCCTGTAGATTGTCAAAAACTGCGATCTGTTCATCATTCAGATCAAAATCCATATCCCTTAGGATATCGTATAATTTGACCATATTATAAAGTTGGTCGTTTGAGAGATTAATTGTTACCATGATGTTTGATTAAATGAGCATGAATAAAGAATAATTGATCTAGGTTTACATCATCTAGATCAGTCCAGTCTGAAACAAAATCTATATGGTCTAGATCAGGATTGCCATCGTTAAATGTTGGACAACTACAAAATTGATTGTCTTCATCTAACCAAAAATGCCTGCCAAATGAGTAACTGCGAAGCATGTGAGAATATGCTGCTTGAAATTTCTGCTTATTCATGATTATGCCACCTCTCTGACATAACCATTTTCTGATTTGATGAATTCGTTAAGCATAGGGATGTTTAATTCAGGATCATCAAAGTCAATTTTTGCACATCCGTCAACACCCCACTCTGCTAACTCTTGTACAAATTCATCCCAGTTAGCACAACAACATGCCATATTTTGAAAGTTGTCAACTTGTACGATCCTGTTCATGATTGTTTGAGTTTTTGTCATAATTAATAACCTCGTTTGTTTATACTATTATTATAGTGGGTATTATTCACAAATAGGGAAACTATGTGCCACTTTCTATACTGTCATATACACGGATGCTTAACTCTGCATCCTGTGATAATGTAATTCCCTCATCATCTAATGCTTCCCATATGAGATTAGCAAGTTTTGAATGTTTATCTTCAGGGATAACTTCCCATAGATTAATGTAACCTTCCAGTTCAATTAGTTCCTTATAGTTCATTGAAGTAAATCCTCAAATCTTTTATTTGCTTCAATTTCAATTTCTGGAATAATACCAGTTTCAGAACTTTGCTCAAGTGCGGTTAGTTCATCGTAACTGAGATTGTTTTGTTTCGCGTAGTCTATCCATGCTTCATCATAGCAAGTTTCTAATAGACTCTCATGATGTAATACTGACATGATTAAAAATCCTCTATTGTTAAATTGTTTACTGCATCAAATACTTTGTCTGTCATTGAGTCAAATGTATCTGTATCAAATCTGTCATTCCTGTATTTGTCTGTTTTGGGATGACTTAGTAATTGAGTGAGTGATTGATGCTCTTCAATTGTTAGATTAATTAATGGCATTTTTGAATCCTCCTTAGTTGTATGGGTTTACCCAGTTGTATGCTTGATAATCTGTAAGCATGCCATCTTTATGCAAGTAGTCAACAAATTCATTCCACATTGTGCGCTTAGCAACTTTATCAGAATGTCCACCAGATTTTACATGAACTTTCCAATTATATTGGAACTGATCAATAACCTGAGACTTTTTGAACCTGTACATAAAAGTGAATTCCTTAACTATTAATATAATATAGGATCCTCAAGGCAATTTCAACTGTTGTTGTGCCACTTCTTTATCTGTCACAAATGCCTTTTCTTTTAGATACTCTTCTAGTGTAGGTTTATAAGGGTTAATGCTATCTCCCCATATTTCATTATAATTCTCTGTTTCAATTACACATTGAATATTGAGAATAATATCATATAGGGTTGCACATTCATCGCGATGAATATCAACATTAACTGGACGAGTTGCGAGATCGTTGTATCTTTCGCTCAGTACATCCTTAACGTACTCAAGTTGTTTTGTAGGTAGATTGACTGAATTCATGATCACATACCATTGAGAAATTCATGCATCGCATCTTCATATTCTTCATATGTTGAATAGCGATCTTTGAACATAGCGGGAACTTCTTTCTTAGAAGTTTTTGCTGATTGTCTTACTTCAGATTCAGTATAACCTTTCTGAAGTAATTGCGGATAGAACTCTTTAATAATTGACATAATTTAATAGATTAATTTGCTGCTACTTCCCATGCATCATAAAACAAATCCCATGCTTTATTTTGATGTACAAATGTTGTGATTCCTGATTGCTCAGCAACCCAGTCATATGCCATATCAATATCAGCACCAGTATCAAGTACAAATGCCTGAAGTCCAGTCAAGGCATTTAGAAAATCGGGATTAGTGTGGATCATGTTTGTTTGTTTCATACTAATAGTATGGCATACTTTTGGGCAAATTTCAAGGGGTTATGTGCCACTTTCTGTAGTGGCACAAGGGATGTTGTCGTACTCTTCTTTGAGTCTAGGATCAAGACTAGCGATCCATTCATTAAGTTTTTTATAGTCAGTAATGTCTTCAATAATTACTTTTTGCATTTCTTCACCATTTTGTTGAATGTTTTGGATTGCTCAGGTGTTAACCCTGCAAAGTAGTTTAAGAGATTGCCATCATACTGATCAGCAAGTTTTTCTAGATCCTTGGATAATTTCATTCTCTTATTCTCCTACATGCTTATAGTTGTAATCATTGAGTAAAATGTCTCTTACTCTTTCTCTATCCAAAGAATCACCATCACCCCATGTGCATAATGTTTCATTCTCATCATCACACATTGTTAGGTAGTTTTTTGTTGCTCTTCTTATATCCATCTTGCTAAGTGGTTGCTTAGTCTCTCTACTCATAAGAGGATATAGAGGGTCATTTGTACCATAGAATGAATCAACATAATCAACAAATTCATCAATAGGGTCAATTTCCTGACCGATCCTAAGTGTGTCTTTTTTGATTAGATCTTTGTACTCTTGAATAGTCATGTTAGTGAATTGCTTTGTTTATACTATTATTATAATGGTATATTATGCCATATAGTAAAATAATGTGCCACTAATAAAAGTGGCACATTATCTCTTGACTTATTCAGGATGATTCTCTGGAATAGGTACGATCTCAGGATCTAGATTATCATCAAATTCATGACGATCATAACAAATCCATTTGTTATCTAAATCAAAAATGTATGCGAATTCTTCACCATTGTCCAGATACTGTTGGACGTTAGGATCAAGACGAGGGGGACAATCTTCACCGCGCTCAGCATAATAAGTTGGTCTCGGTTCACGTTTGATAAATTCCTGTTTTTCATAATCGTATTCATTATCAGAATAACATGATGACATGTCACCACCGTCAATAAGTTCAGTTACCTTATCGCGTGTATTGTATTCTCTTTCCAATACTACACCTAACCATTCAGGATAACCATCCCAGTGATGATAAACTGAAAGAATTGATGAATCTGAAAGTTTGATTCCAATGCGTGAACGTGTTCCCATGTTTGTAAAAAAAGAGTAAAAGTGGATTAAGGTTAAATGATATTAACAGGCAAGACACATAGCAGAATTGAAAAGTTGTGGTTCTGTGTGCATTTCTGTCACTTCATAACCATAACCCTCAATGCGAGAATCTACTTCACGATCAAAGTCACTCTTCAAAATATAACGCTTAGACTGAGATTGTCCCATGAATGTAACAGTCTTCAGAATATATCGGGTGCTGATATCACCGTCAGAATATTTGACTGGATAGAAATCAACAACCATGTTTGCGTCTTTTGATGTGAGTTGCATTGTGGTGTTCCCTTGACTACTCTTATAATATACCCCAATACCGAGGGCAATGGGGCAATTAGTGGTCACTTAATCAACTGGCACAAGCATCCCATGTCCAATCTCCAAATGTATTATTCTTTAAGAATATGAATTCATATTCACCATTACAGGGATCATTACAGTCAGGTGTAATCCATTCATCACTAATTGATGCTGCATCTTCAATACGTCCCTGACCAATTGCGACCCTCATCGCTTCAATTAGAGAATCACCCATGTTATCAATGGAGTGCTGTTGATCGCTAGTTTCGTTGTCAAAAAAGTCAGTCATGATTTTTAAGATTGTGATGATTTGTTTTTGAATTCTGGACGCTCTTCCATCAATGCTTTAAGCATTGTTTCTTCATCCAGTTGATACGATAGACCTAGTTCATTTGAAAAATACCAGAAGTCTTCCCAGTCATGTGGGGAGTCAGTTACATCTTCAATGCGATTGTCTAGGGTGAAGTTAGGATCACCGCTGACAATTCTGGCATTCTCTTCAAATTCTTCAGGAGTCATTTGTTTAGAGGTGAATTAAAATATGCTTTGTTTACCGTATAAATGGTAAACACCGCTACGATGATACCCAAGAATCCTAACCAAAGAATAGGGGATTGTGGGAAATCGTAAGTTGGGATGGAGTTGATTGTGTTCATGCTTTTAGTATAGCGTTATCAGGGTCAGATGGGTCATCTTGTGGACAGTTCTCTGACTGGTACAAGAGATATTCTTCCATCATTTTTTTCATGTTAGGATCTTCAGGCATGTTAGATGCGATGATCTCATGTAACATATTCTTCATTTGCCCCATAGACAATTTCCTCAAATGATTGTTTACTCAATTCATTATACCATGACCAAGAAATGCATGCAACCTGATCATCAGGATTTACAATGTAATAATGACGATGGATATCATCCTCATGATATGTTACTTCACGATGCAATTCATATCCTAGGTATGAATATACCTTACTGGAATAATTTAGCGGATACTTACCCGCATTCTCACGATTGTAAACAAAATTGAGAGTCATACTACTTTTCCAATTGTTCTACGGATTTGACGCGATGCCTGAGCAATCGCATAATTATCGGATGGGGTTTTACTGGTAGTCATAACAACACCAGTTTTATGTTTCCAAATGAAGTGTTTAGTTTCTCTAGTTAATTCAAATCCATTTCTTTGCATTAACTTCTTCATTTGTTTCATTTGATTTTTTGCCATGATTAAAATACCTCGGGTGTTTCTCTATCATGATGCATTTCTTGATAGTAGTTGAATGCGTCTTCATACTGTCCTTCATTGTTGAGTCTAATAAATTCAAGAAAATCATTGTGGAGATATTCATCTTCATCATCATAAATTTTCTTCTCAACTTGCTTAGGTGACATTGATACTAACTCTTTCATTAGTAGATCTCTAACAAGATCCTCTTTCTGTTGACTGGTCATATGTTCAATTTGCCAGTCAACATATAGATCCTTTAATTCTGTGAATGTATCTAGATCCATTAGTTGTTACCTCCAGTCAATGAAGTCATCCCTGAATCAGCATACAAATACCCACCTGCCCAGTCACATAGACCTGACAATAGAAATGCACGTTGATCTTCAATTAAGAAGTTATATCTGACATGCTTAGCGGGTGCCTTCCATGATGCGGGTTTGTAAACCTCACCAGTTACTTTGTCCACAAATGAATGAACTGAACTACTATCATCTTGAGTGTGAATTACTTTATAGTATTTCTTACCACTAATAGTTGTGAATTTCATATCAGTTTTACCTGACATCAACTCATCAATTCTTGCCTGATAATATTCAGGATTGTCATCAAGACTACGATTGTATGAACGAATAGAATAATCTCTATAGTTCTTTTCAAGTGCCTTACAATACTGAGCAACATACTTAAGGATCTCTGCCTGATCCATGTCCCTCTGCTTTTTAACTTTGGCGAATTCTGAAAGTGTCATTTTTGTCATAATTAAGAGTTTGCTGCTAGTTCCCACATTTCATTGAAATTGCGTAACCAGTTTACATGTTTTTCATCCATATCGGATGTGTCTTGTTCATCTGCTGAAACATAAGGGAGACTATGCTTAGTGCAATAGTCCTCGTAAACGTCAGTAAGAAAATCAATCTTGTCCATAATCATTGGTTTTTAAGATGTTCAATAACCTCGTCATTAGTACCGATCACGTCAGCGATCCATTCATCCTCATCCAGTTGTGCGATGTCAAAGATTTCTCCTTGCATGTCCTGAATTTCGTCCCACATAATGATGTTGGTTTGTTTACTCTTTTAATATACTCTGGTATGGGTGCCAATGCAACCGATAGTGGACACCTTGTCAACTGTCACCATAGTGATATATCTTTGACCCATTTTTGCTTTAATAGATCTTTAACTTTAGTACAAATGAAATCATCATTTTTAATACCCTTTCCACCTTGTTGATGCATAAACAACCCTTCAAAGTTATTAAGGAAATCTTCCTTAGTAAACCATACTAGTCTGCAATTATTCTCATCGGGATTAATTCCAAAGAATATCAGTCTTTGCCAGTCCTTATCCTTACTCACATGATTGATAATGAACTGATCTTCATTTACACCTCCTTTCTTATTGCGAGTTGCAAGTGAGAATTTAATCTCAGTTCTAATATCATCAATTACTCTATCATGTCCTGCAGTTGATGTCTTTGCACGTTTTACAATGTGATCTGCATTCATCATATAAGATGAAACAAATCGCTCTCCAAATTCACCTTTCTGTTTCGGTGACATGTAAACATAACCCTTGAAAGGAGTATCTTCCCAAGGGTCATGCACGTTTGAATCTATGTAAGTGCGAAGTTTACCGTCTTGAAATAGTTTATCAAACATAATCATTAAGAGTAAACGTAAGCGATAGCGGGGATACCTTTCACAAAGATGGTATCAACAATTGACTGAAGTCTCTTAGCAGTTCTGATACCTGCACCATGACCCATTGTCATAGGTACGGTAACAACACCACAAGGTTTGTTGTAGTTTGCGAATACACCTGCTTTAAGAGATCCATTTTGCATAGCAACAACATCATCGCGATCAGTACGAATAACACGTCCAATAGTCTGTGCCATTTCTACTGTTGGTAGGTTACGAAGCAAAATACAATGAGTCAAACCTGGAACATTGATTCCCTCACTAAGAATAGAATAGTGGAATACAATGAACTTACGAGACTTATCTTTGCCCCATGCATCTAGAGTATTGAAAAACTTTTCACGAGTGACTTTAGTTTTGTTGACGTATGCACCATGCTTAGATGTAATATGCATCACGTCATAACCACGATCCTGAATCTCATCAAGTACATAAGACTCGCTTAGCATTCTCCATAGTACCTTAGTATTAGGAGCGGCAACTAGTACCTTTTGACCATTTTCTTCATCAAGTTTGTCAATGATACCGAGAACATTGTCAGCATCTACCCAAGGAGCATTTTCCTTAGTGCGAACTACATCGCAGTTATGCATTTCTACCTTAGGTGGCACGATACTACCATTTGCAAGTAGTTCAGGAGCGGGAGTTGATTCAAGTACACCGCCATAAACATCGGTGTTGTTCATACCTCTAGCACCTTTAGAACGGTCATGCTTAGGAGTAGCAGTTACAAAAAATCTGCGATATGTGTGGGGAATAATACCCTTGACCGCTTGAAAGAAATGTCTGCCAGTAGAGTTATGTGCTTCATCAAAGTAAATAGTATCTACCTTGACACCACTATCAACAACTCTCTGAAGTGAGTGATAAGTTGTAAAGATCATTACATTACTACCACCACCATTTTGATAGACACAAAAAGATCTGATATCAAATGGTTTTGTAGATGAGAATTCAACAGTCTCACCGCTGTGAACATGCATAACCTTTGCATCTGTTACGAATTCTGAGAATTCAGCATGCAATTGATTTGCAAGTAGAATACGAGGAGCAACAACCACAAATACAGATGGTTGATCAACTTGCTTGACCCTACGAAGTAGATCAGCGATCATAATGTAGGTCTTTCCACCACCAGTAGGGCAATAGATTTGTCCCGCAAGTGCGCTCTCCATTTTGTCATAAGCGCGTTGCTGATGTGGACGTAGTTGCATGTGTTTCCTTGACTATGAACATATCATAGCATAAAAAAAGACCCTGTGTAGGGTCTTGTGCCACTTAGTCAGGTGTCACATAAATTGTTCTAATCCTATTCTCTTGATTTGCATCGCTGAATAAGGTCTAGTTTTTTCTAATTGTACTACTGAACCAACTTTTTTTGAATTGATTGGTGCGTGATACTGTTTTGTTTTGGTGTTATAAAATCCCCAGATAGAACGAGCGGGATTGTTATCATTATAAAGGAACCCACGAATAGATACAATCCAAATTGCAAGAACATTACTTTTTTGGCGAACTGTCTCGTATCTGTATCCATCAGGGGGTTCATGTGGTTGTAGTTGTTCACAAGTTGCGGTAAGCATCACGAATTCCAAGGATTTCAGTTATCTCGTCAATCTGACGAAACTTTTCATTGTATTCTCTCTCAGATATTTTTTTGTCAGCATAGAACGAGCGTTGTAAATCACAAATTAATGAAATCATCGCTTGTCTTAAAAGTTGTTTTTGATTGCGATCAAACATTGCTGAACGAATTACTGTCATCGGCGGAGTGAGGGTAAGTAAGACAGGATCTCTTCTCGGATTTCCATAAGTTCATTATAGCAACCCTGATTGTGAGCGCAAGATCTCAGAGCATGATCTGATTTATGTACAGATTCTATAAAGAGATCTAATCCTCTGTTATACTTAGTGTTTTTGTCCTCGTCCGCCATAGTTTAACTTACATATTAATATTATCTATAAGCATTCGCTAATAATCTCCATCAAAGTTAATCTCTACACCTTCAGTAAGGTCATCATATTCAATGTCAGTCAAATCTTCCATATCAAGATCATCCAGATCATCAAATAGATCATCGTTTGGATCTAACTGATCAAGAATTTCTCTCGGTAGATATGTCATGAGTAGTCGTTATAATTTGTTGGTTGTCCTTTCTTGTCTCGTTTATAGTCTCGGTATTGCTCTTCAAATTGTGTATCAGGTTGTCGTTTCTGTCCTCCTCGTTGTCGTTTTTCTCGCAGTGACTTTCCATAGGAATTGTAATCGTCACCACCTCGGCGGTAAGTTCGTCCCATTGTGCCTAGTCTATATTTGAGTGAAAGGTTGCTTTATTTATTCAGGTTTGTTGCGGTCTGGTTGTTGCAGTTGGAGTCGCACATATGTACCTTGCGCTGCTGCTTCTTCCAATGTTTCAGGTGCATTGCGATCAGAGAACGGTGTCTCTTCATTAACTACGATTTCTAGTTCATCAAAGAAGAAACCAGTACCACGCAAGAAATCTGCAGTTTTCTCTACAGTATCCTTGAGGAATACAGAATCAAATTCTTTGGTTGTTACGGTGCCGTCATCATCAACGGCGGTTAGAGTAAATTGCATGTCAAAATTTAAGACCCCTTTAGTATAGAACTAAAGAGGTCTTCTGTCAAGGTATATATGTGCCAGTCTAATTTCTGTAACTACTGTACTGATTGGTTCCAATGATCGTCCACTCTGAACCGTTGTCCATGCCTACCGTCACACCACTATTGATAGTAACGGGACCTATACTGAATGCGTTAGCGAATTCAACACCACCGTTAGATGTCTGACCGATATTTACACTTGATTCAATAAAATTCTGTGAGGTTCTAATGACACTATTCTCACCAATACTGGGTCCACCACCACCTACAGATGTCCATCCCGCGTTTCCCTGCGAAGCATCAGCAACGTATATTTGCGCTGCATCTTCTTCATTGTTGAATACAATCGTACCAAATGCAGGTGACGGAATTGCTGAGTTGATTGCTGATTGTGATGCGTATTGTGGTAACTTTAAGTATGCACCATTGCCACTCAACTGAAGTACCTTAATTAATGCTTCAGTTGTAGTATCAATGTTATTACCATTGATCTTAGTTAGTGCCATATATCCTCCTTGATACTACTATTTAGATAGGTAGTTCTCTAATTTCAACAAAATCATTTGATGTAGGAGCATCGCCAGATGCGAACACTACGTTAGTACCGTTTGAATCAACAGTATAGTTAACATCAGGATGTTGTAATACACCATTGATAGTAACAATCACTGACTTAGAATTGTGTACAACACCAGCGTATGATGTAATCTGATAGTTCAGGGTAGAACCATCACCCTGAGTACGTCTAGTAATATATTTATCAGGAGCAACACCACCACGACCATCAACACGAAGATCACCAGTAATACGTTGCGATCCCTCCACTTCTAATCTATATGTGGACGATGGCGCTCTACCTAAACCAATATGTTGAGGGTAAGATGAATCATACTCTCCAAATTGGAATACATCGGTGTTAGTTAGTCCAAACTTATACCATACAGATTCATAGTACATCCAACCTAGGTTTTTACCAGGTTCCCAGTCAATATTATATACAATGTCACCATCACTAGGAGCATTGTAGTTCAATACTGCACTTAAATCAGGTACACCTTGACCAACTGGGGGAGTACCAGTCTTCTGTTCAGGTGCTAAGAGAGTAGATTTAAGAACCGTACCATCTTGGTTGTTATATGTTAACTTCTTAGCAAGAATATCTTTCTGAGAAGTAATAGTGCCTTGGAATGTAGCAGGACCTGAGAAAATAGATTCTAAGTTGTTACTTGCACCACCGATAACAGTTAATTTGTCAGTAATAACAACTTCAGAGAATGTTTCAATGGTAGTATTCTCTTCACCTAATACATTCAACTGTGCAATATCTTCAGATGTGATCTGACCAGTAACAGGGTTGATAACTTGGTTACCAATAAATAGGTCACCGTTAGAGTTAAGTCCTGAGTAGAATGCAACACCTGCCTCTTCTTTGAGAGACTGTGATAATCTAATCTGTTCATCAGATAGAGTTTCAACCTGTGTCTGTGGGAATGCAGTTGAATAGTTACCTGGTCCGAAACCAGTGTATTCAAATGTGTGGTTACCAGATCTAAGAATAGAATGTCGTCTTAGTTCTACGTTAATGGGAACCAGTGCATCATTGTTTGCACTATCCTGTAGAATAGGAATCTTTCTAGTTTCTTCATCACCTAATCTAGCAGTCAAATCAATACCAGATAGAGTATTGTTAATACTATTCCAACCTGGTGAGGATCCAGCGACCCATCCAGTATCATTTAATAAGAATAGAATTGCTTCTTTAGTAATACTTCTTTGATCATCCCTTGCAGGTACAGGTGATGCACCGTCAGTACCATATACTAGACCGATTGTTTCATTGTCAGCAACAGATACAGATGCTTCAGGGTCTGCGTTTGGATTGTCTCTGTCAAATGCAGGATAAACTTCATTAACATTCTGAGAGAATGCCATGTCGTCAAAGTTTGATGTTGTTGGTGAGATACTACCACACAATAATGTGAGATAGAATATACCATCACTTATACCACGCTCAAACTTCTGGACTTCTTGAATGTCGTAGATATAATAACACTTAGATAACTTATAGTCTGTGTTGTCAGTATTGTTCGGTTGTAATACGAAACCTGCAATAGGTGATCTAGGTAGAGGTGGGTTCTGATCTTTAGGAATGACATAACGAACACGATAAGTTCTGTCAGTCAGGTTTCTAGCGTCAGGTACACGCTTAATGAACGTTGTAGGAGTAAAGTTCAGGTTAGCATATGTGCCTGGTGGGTTACCAGAACTACTATTATTAACTAGAGTTTGATAGATTTGATTGTCAGTAGCATTAACGGATATATACCAACCACCGATTGTGTTAGCAACACCATTGATAGTATATGTGCTACTATCAAATTGAATAGGAGATCCATCACCACCTGCACTTGTACCAGATACATCAGGTCCAAATGGGTTGATCTCTGCAGTTTTAATCTCAGGTGCAGAACCTGGTGAAGGAATAAGTAAACAATTAATCTTGTCAGGTACTGCGTTAGCACCTAAACCATCCTGTCTAGCACCAATCACATAACCCTGAACTTTGTTCGGTGGCGGTGCTGTCTCGTTAGTATATCCATAGAGATATAATCTAGAACCAAGTACACCACCCTGACCAGCAAGTGCAGGGTTAATTGTAAGTGTTCTCTTAATATCAATGTTAGTCCAGTTGACTGAGATCTCATCAACATCAGCAAGTGACTTAGGTGGAATGATATGTGTAAGTGTGCCTGCTTTATCTTTAGTAAATGCTGCTCTCTTAAATCCTTTTGATCTCAATGCAGTATTACCAAAGTTACTATTACTGTTAGTAATAGACATGTCAGCACCTTGGAATCCAGCAAAGTGATCTGCGTATCCCACAGCGAACACCGAAACGACCTGAATGAATGAGTCATTACTGCACATAACGTGAGTATGTCGCCATCCTTTTTTATATTCAGCAAAACCATCTAAGTGAGCACCAGGTCCTCCCTCATCATAGTTTCCTGTCGTAGCATTATATTTAACAAATGCTCTGTCGTCTTTCTGCAATGATAGTCCCGTATACTGGGCAACAACCATTGACTTAAATCCAGTTGCCTTGGCACCATCAGCATGCATACCGTTCATACCCCACACTGATCTTAGTGAAAGGTTAAACATATATGGTGATGCTGAGTCAACAGTATCAATCTCAACTTTAACAACAATGTTAGAACCAACAGCATTACCAGATGGTTCTTCTGCTAACTGATAAGTGAATACGTTACCAGATGCTGAAGTAACAGCGAACGAACCATTATATAATTGAGCATCTAAGTCTGTTTGGGGTCCAGTAGATCCAGTGACACCAGAAATGTTAACGTTAACACCAACAGAAAATCCGTGGTTCTTAGGGTTATTCTGCTCGTCAACTGTAATTGCTGTAGCAGTGTTGCCATTGCGTGTAATTTGGAGAACTCTAAATTCATCTGAGATAGGTCCAACGATTCTGTTTTCTTCTACCCTTGCCTGAATTTGGTCAGTTGCAGGGTCTCCAGATGTATCAGGGATGGTAGCAAAACCACGAGATACTTTCTGATAATAGATATCTAGGTCAGTTCTTTCTAATAGGTTCGGGATAGATGAACCTGTAATCTCTGCAGAGTTTTCTACAGTTCCTAAGTCGTTAATTAATTGACTTAATGTATTGTTTCCGTCTGCGAATTCAAAACCTGTAAGTTTGTGGTGTGAATAAGATGGTGGAATTGTCTCTGAATCATCAGGTTTGTAATATACACCTGTAGGATCACCATCAAATAAACTGAACTGCCAGAAATAGCAACCACCTGTAACACGGAAGATAGCAGTTTTTGAAGGAACCTGTTCCTCGGTGTTGATACCTTTAGCAGGGAATGTTGTAGGATAAGGAACGTACTTAGGAATAATCTTAGTCCTTCTAAGATCCATACCAACTAGAGAACAACCTCTAGGTACGATCATACCACCTTCAACTGAATTAAATTTATATAATACGTTGTTAGGAGACGTAACATCCATGTTGGAGTTAGCGTCTAATGGGGGAATATTTGTATATAATACTTCACCAGGTCTGTTGTCAACAATATACTCTGAAGGATATAAGAGAATACTGAAGGCATCAAACTCGTCATTACTTAATCCAACACGATATGAGAAACGTGCCACCTCAAGGAATGCACGTTGCAGAGATTTGAACGGTCTGAGTGAGGAGTTACCTCTGTTGTCAATACTATCACTGGCATCAAAGTCGTCAGGGTTGACGTAAATGATACGACCCGTACGGGACGTGATAATATTCTTAAGACGAGTTAGTGCCATCTTTTAGTCTTTATCCTTCAGAGTTATTTATTGGATTATTCTCCACCACCTTCTCCTTCTCCACCACCAGACACACCAGTCTGATAATCAGCGGATCTCTGGTAGAGAGAACTAGTTATTTCATTTACAGTATCTTGGAATGCATCCAGTACAAATACTGTACGACCATTTGCAGATTCTACAATAAGAGACTGACCAGGTCCGATAATCAAACCTTTACGCTCTTCAGATGTAGACTGAGCAATAGCATCAGCATTAACAATTACATCAGCAGTGGAAGAATTACTTACACTATTGATAGTAACAGTTGCTTTAGTTGTAGATGTTTGTCTAGGACAATCTAAGAAGGTATCAGTACCTACCCACAATGCAGAACCAGGTCCAATTGTCACTTGTACCTTACTGTTTGCTTTATCCCAATTCAGGATTGTACCGTACGAATCGCCTGCAACAGCATCCACAGCGTAGGTAACATCGCGATAGGTAAATGCGTCAGTAATAACCCACTGATCAGGGGTCTGTAATCCTTCATCTATTTGAGTATATACAAAAATCTCATTGAAAGTATATGTGTCAGAGAAAACAAAATACGAAGTATCATCCGTATAAGTTGCGTCTGCTTGATCATAAGGATAAAACTGACTGACTAATTCTGCACCTGACAAATCATATTGTACAAATGCACCTGAACTACCAGCAGTTCCAGAAGTGGTTTTACCAGTAGTAAATTCAGTACCACTGTTATTAGTACCACCGTTAGTATCAGAGAACTGAAGTACCTTACCAGTCATACTACTGTCAGATACATCAAACTTATATACTCTATCAGTAAGAAGTTCTGGTTGAATTTCATTCTGAAGTCTGAATACAGATCCACCAGCACCATCGTTGAATACAAATCTACCTGCAGCAGTTGCAATACCACCAACAGAAATAGTACCAGCAGTAGTTGAAGATCCACCAGTAAGTACGTCACCTTCAGCGAAAGTACCACCTGTAATATCACCTAACCAAAGTACAGCATCATTGTTAGTGCCAGGTACGTTTTCATATACAACACCTGATACACCTGAACCGTTAGAAACTGTCTCACCGTTTGCATAGTCAGGGTCAGTAGATGAAGCACCGTCAGATACGTTCTCTAATGTAAATGCAATCAGAGATTTGAATTTTACATCATACTCTGTAGTCGTAGGTTCAACAACATCCAACAGATAAGCACACTTCTCACCATCTGTGCTAGTAAGTTTAGTACCAGGAATTGCATCCTCTAATGGGATACTAGCAGAAAGAGTCCACTTCAGGTTTGATACAATATCGCCACGATGAAGTTTATATGTGTTTGCGTCTACAGTCAATTCTTGATCAAATCGTCTGAGCGAAATATTGTAGGTATCAGTACCTGTGCCATCACAATTCATGATGACTGTACCAGTCGTGCTACTCTTTACGTCGTTCTTAAAAAGTGTCGTCGCAGTCGCAGATGCTGGTTTTAAGTTGGCGAGTGCGCCTGTGTTAGTTGCCATTGTTTATTAAATCTGAGAAAGATAAAGTTGTTGTTGACGAACACGAGAGGTTAATCTCTGAGCACCAATACCAGCACCAAATTGTACGTCGTCTAAGGTTACGTTGTCAGTAGACAGCAATGTAGCATCAGAATCAGGGAATTTAATTGTTCTCCTCTGTGTAATGTTAGTTAAATCAACTACAACACTACGTTGTTCTGAAAGATCATCAACTAGTAATACTCTATTTAGTTCTTTATTACTTAGTTTTTGAGATGCATTTGTAGTTACTAATGTACTAGAACCAGATGCTTGGTTCAAGTTTTGACCAGGAAACTCAAAAGCATAGTTGAGAGATTCAAATTGATTATCACACTTAAGACGAACACGTTTCGTCTCTGTGGTAGCATCAGCAAGAATCAGGTCTTTAATGACCTTGTTACTCATTGTCTGAGTAGCATCAGTACCAACTAAGGTTAGTGATAAGTTAGGGAATGTAATTGTACGGTCTGCATCTAATGCAGAAGTATCAAATGTTGCTGTCGGTGCGTCTGTTGCTGTGGTTGATGCTAACTTACCATCAATCAGAGTCTTAGCAGAAAGATTCTGAGTTGATACGTCATCAATCAGTTCACTAGTGATAACAGCAATACCAGGATCAGGTAACTGATAAGTTTTAGTACCAGTTACAGTATTATCCCAGTCAAATGTAAACCTAGCATTCTTTTCATTGTTACCAACACCGTCACGAATAGTGAAGCGTTGATCTTCAATAATAATATCTTTGTTAGTAATTAACTGGTTAGTATCGTCACCGAGCATGACAGTACCACCACCAGTAACAATCTCAGGTAGAGTAAATACTCTGATACCTGAGGTGTTACCAATATTACCAACTTCAAATCTTGCCTTTCTTGTATTGTCACTATTATCATAGAGGACAAACTTAGAGTCATCCAGTAATAGTTGACCAGTAACCTCTACTCTACCAGCACCCTTAGGTGAAATAATAATGTTTGAGTTAGTTGCAAGGTCATCAGCAACTGTGATGAGGTTAGTAGAAGATCCATCTGTATTCTCTAGTCTAGAGAAGTAGAAACCACCTAGACCATAAGAAATACCCAATTGATCATAGGCATTCTGGTATAGTCCAGTATTTCTATCCAAGTCAAAACATAAACCAGGCGCCGCCTTTGTCCCCGCTGCTACGGTCTTAAAGAGTTGATTTACTTTAGATTTTCGGTTAGGGATCAGAGGGTCTGAAACCACGACGGGAATAATTGCTTCTCCCGACAAATTGGCGTCATCAATTCCATCTAACTGTGATATTTTCTTAGTTGCCACAGAATCAGTATCTTGCTACTTTTTTATTTATACGTTCTAGGATAGAGGATGTTGTACTTCATGAATCCTCGGAGTCTTCGGACAGGATCCCAAGGTACTCCGAGTGACTTACAGCATTCTCTATAACTCTCCCATTCAGTCAAGTGCGTCAAGTGTTGCATGCTTTTTATTCGGTACTAAACGACCACACATAAAATCTACCACTTGCTGTGATTTTTGTGCTTGCTCTTGATGGTATTTAGCCCAGTCAACAACAACGTCTTTCATCTCCAAATAAAGTTCGGATGAAGTGACGTTCTGATCGTTCAAATAATCTTCAATTGCATCCGCAAGACGGTCTTTACGTTGCTCTTCATAAGACTTAAGTTTCACTTACCAACTCCATAATCAGGTGAATCTTTTTCTAATTGACGAATACGCTCGTCAATATCCATTTGCAATTTCTTAATTGCTTTACGAGTTTCAGGAGTTTCATCCCACTCCCAAGTATCGCCTTTCTGCGAAACAAATTGTCGCTTAGTTGTCATAGGTTTCCTCAGTTAGAAGTTCCTTCGGGTATTTTAGCACATTTTCTGGAGATTGCAAGTCTTCCTCATCCTTAGTTTGATATGCCCACTCATCTGTATGTCCTACAGACCACCACTTAGGTAGAGTTTCTACTGCATAGTTTTGTGTGCATACTTTGAAATCAGGTCGCTTAAGATTATCATTGTCAACCAGACTGTTATCAAAGAATTGACAACGATTGTTCGGTTGAGCAGCAAACTGTCCATTATCTAATGCAATGATATTGAATGTTTTATGCTCAGGATCATGCTCTGAGAAGTTTGTATCTAATACCGAGAAGTCTGGATGTGCTGTATCAATAGTGAATTCATATTCACCAGGATGCATCTTTTTATCTTTACCAAAGAAACTACAGCGACCAAGAATAGGTTTCTCTACAACTGTGATGTTATAGTCAAAACAGTCCCATAGTTCTAATACGTCCAATGGTAACTGATCATCCCAGTTAATTTCTTCTTTCCATACAAATGCACTGAGTGGTAACTTGTCAAACAATGCTCCGTAGTCAGTCAACAGTGTTTCAAAATATAATGCTTTTGCTTGAATACTCCGTACAGAAATCCAAATACCAGGTGTTAACTCTCCATGACCTTTTTCTAAGTCATAAAGGTATTCCTTTTTTACCCATACTTTTCTAGGTGGTAATGGGTGTACCAAATATGCCATAAAAAATTATGCAGGTATCTTAGATTGTAGCACATATTCTACTGTATTAGCAACATCATTCATTGCTTCATGTAGTAGATATCTTTGACCAGTTTCCTGCACACTTGCGTCTGCTTCGTCAGTTAAAGACCAACGCCACTTCTTCATATCAATGCTGTACCAAAGTTTTATTTGCATGATAGATTAGTTGATTATGATATTATTTAGAAATTACTATATAATCAATTGATCTTTTGGTCAAGGTTGTGTCTTGGAATCATCATTGTCTCTCAGTGGCCATGGACCTTCATACTGATCTTCAATTCCAAAATACTTCATGACCTCAATGTGTAGATACCAGTAACGAAGATACCAATCAGCAATCAATCCATACATAGGAAGATTCCAATAGTCCTCCTCATTCTGTTGCAACATTTCAATAATAGGAGCAGGGGGACTTGAACCCCCACGAGTTACCTCAGCGGATTTTAAGTCCGATGCGTCTACCGATTCCGCCATGCTCCCTCTATGTGCGATGCAAGAAGTATAACAGGGTCAACCTTGAATCGTCAATGGTTTTCCCGAAAAAATTTTGTTCTGAATGATAAGTATTGCTAAACCACAAAGCGCAACGATTGTAGATGTTGTCAATCTTGTGGACTTCACGATAGTCTTGACGGATCGCTTTATTAACACTCATTGCTTGTTCATAATGAGTATCAGGATCCATGAAAAATTTAGTACGATCGTACTTCCAGTTGATTACATGTTGACGCTCGTAGAGAGTTGTTCCTGAATTAACTGGTGGATCTGGAAAAAGATAGATAGCACCAGCAAGAGTAGCATCATCATCAATGTGAGGCCAACCTTGACCAAAGTTCTCGGGTACATAAGCAAACTCTGCTTTCATTGAATTCACACCCATCTTTCTACAGATAGGGATTGACATTAACTTTGATTGTAAAGTTTCCCAGAGATTAAGATCAATCAAAGGAATCATCTTGGATCTGTAACCAGGATAATTATCATGACCCCATTTACCATACTCTTGTTTTAATGCAAGAGAACGGATCTCGTCAGGATTATCAAAGAAGTCGTCTATAATATACATTAGATAGGTATGAATGACAAT
>CEVZ01092862.1_pt1 | contig 42473 bp, 36 predicted proteins | sample 361371 | NCBI WGS metagenome assembly CEVZ01 (sample SAMEA2620217, study PRJEB7988) | marine metagenome | isolation source: saline water (ENVO:00002010), including
AAGTTTGGCCCCCCAACCCCTGCTACTTCCGAATCATCAAACCATTGTACTAGTTTCTCCACCCAGTCCTTTGGGACAATAACGTCGTCATCGGTAAAGAAAATCAACTCAGACTCAGTTTCCGAAATTCCCACGTTACATGCATCTGCGCGATTCCTTGATCCCATGTCGTCTACAAATCTGACTCCTCTGACCTTGCATAGCTGTATTGCAGGATCTCCTGAAGGACCTACCACGACTACCTCCATATCGGTGTAGCTCTGCTCTGCGAGCCCATCAAGAGCAACGCCCAGTTCTTGCGCATTATTTACTGAAGGAATAATTACGCACACTCTGCTAGGCACATTATGTCCCGGGAGGGGGGACATTCATGAGTTCACGGGTCAGTCATTGACTATTCGTGGCGCTAGAAAGTATGTCCACTTCGCCCCACCTTCATTGCTCATCCATGTTAGCCTTAGGGGGTACTTCTCTTCAAACTCCAGTGAGACCTCATTGGTGAGCCCTCCTGCAAGCTTCTTCGTTAGCTCTCCTAGATATTGTAGAGAATAGGTGGAATGAGTGGGCGAAGCGCAAGTCAGCTCACTTAGCTCCCCGGATTCGAATTTTACATTAACGCCCTCGCCAGCCTCAACAGTGACTGAAACTGCAAGCTGGTTCTTGTCCATGCTCAGATCAACTTCGCCTCCAACGAACTTTGCAGCTCTTAGGGCCTTCGAGAGCTTCTCAGAATCTATCGTCGCCTTAGATTTGAACTCTAGGCTAGGTTGGCTTGGGGTATCCATGGCACTAGTATCAATTCCACGCAGAGTCATCAGGACTTCACCTACTCTGACATTAATTGCTCCAATAGCAGCGTCATAGTCTATCTCAACTAGGTCACTGGGTCCTGCGAGAGTTAGCAGGTCCCTCATTTTCCCAAGTTCTAGGCCAATTTCCACTGGCTCAACCTCGTATGTCTCAAAGCATTCATCGGCGATCGTAGCTGAAAGAAGTGCAACATGTGATCCGTCAACAACCGAAACCCCGAGCCCCTTTTCCCCCCAGACTAGCTTGGCCTCGGTAGTTAGAACGGAGAGAATATCCACAATTTCCCTCATCAATTGCTGCTTTGCAGTGATCCTAAGCATCTGCTCACCATTTTCTCTTCAATGATAGGAGGCTCTTGATGCTTGTTGGAGAGTTAACACCATCTTACTGGTACTCCCTCCACCTGTGGCCACATTCCTCACAAGTACAAATCTTGGTTTCCGGTTCGTCAGATGACCTAGTTTGCCTAAGCTCGACAAATGCTCTATCGCCATCGCACTTCGGACAAATGTAGTCGCCCACCCTAAGTGTCCCCCTGGGGCCATCTTCTTCGACCACTTCTGTGAGGTGCTTGAGCGACTTTGAATCGGTGGTAGCCATTGTTTTGGATAGATCAATCGTTTCGCCAGTCATCGGATCAGTGAATTCCGAACCCTTTCCATCATCTCCTGACAATGGGCCTTCGTAACCACATTTGTAATCCGGGCACTTGATCCATCCCCTATCGTCTGGGTATGAAAGGGACCCACATTTCGGGCAGAACATTACCTCATCCTCCATTATCTCATTAACGAGAACCATGCAACGCTGAACTCCCAGACTATTCAACTATTCGTTCTAGCTTCCCCTCCAATCCGCACCGTTCAAGCGGAAATGCCTGTTGGAGGGGTTGTGAAAATCCACTTCGATTGGCGACTAGCTAGGGTTTTAGATGGAGAAGGGAACATTCACGACGAGTTATACTGGGATGGCAGGATGACTCAGACTAGTATCGCTGAGAGGCTAAGAAAAATGCAACTCGGAAGGAAAACGCCCGAGGCTATGACTCTGGCAGAGAGATTCCCAGATGCCATAGTAGATCCATTGGGAAACTTGTCAGACAATAATTGGCCAGAGCAAGGCCCTGACTTGCAACTCCTCTTTCTTAGTGCCACCGAGAAACTTGCAAAGATGGGCGTGGCCGACTCATCGGGAGATATAGATAGGCGACTGGACATGCTTGTGTCCTCTGCTACAGAGCTAAGGTCATCATGGAATACGGCTGAGTCTCGTTGTGTTGAGTGGGCGGGACTATTCATTACGGAGGCCGACCTTGATTCCCAGAGGGGAGAAATACCAGCTTCAATATCAGACTCAACCGAGATTTCCGAAGCCGCCGAAAAACTAGGCGTCGCGAAACCGAAGCATCCCCCTTCAAAATCAGAGTGGGAAGCTCTTAGATCCCTATCCTCCAATGTGATCGAGGCTTCTAAATTGTTGAATATGCAAGAAGGGGCAATTAGAGACTTGGCAGTTTCTTATGTCCCATCCCTAAGCGCTCTACTCGGCCCTATTTCTGCGGCGAAAATGGTGACTCTTGCTGGGAGTAGGGAGAGATTGGCTCGAATGCCATCTGGATCTCTGCAGGTTCTAGGGGCCCATGCAGCTATGGCGGCACATCGTAGAGGGGCACCCCCTCCCAAGCATGGTGCAATTCTTTTCTCTTTGCCCCAGGTTAGCCGATCACCAAGATGGATAAGGGGCAAGGTTGCGCGCTTCATTGCAGGAAAAGCAAGCATTGCTTCCCGAATCGATCACTTTGGTGGCGAACCCTGGGACGAAAAGAAGGTTGAGGAGATTTATTCCGAGATCGAAGCGATTAGAGAAAAATTCCCCAGGCCTCCAAAGAGGAGATGATTTCTTGGGCCAAAAAACAAAATCTCTTGGATGGGGGATAAGGAAGGAAGGCAGAACCCTTTGGACCCGCAACGCAGTAAAGGGCTCATCAGTAGGCAGTGAGAGGAGGAAGAGAGAAGGAAGAATCGAGTGGAGGAGATGGGACCACACTAGGTCCAAGGTGGCGGCAGCCTTAGTGAAGACAAATTCTGATCCATCCCTGCTCCTACCCGAAAAGAGCTCCACCTGTTTGTATCTCGGTGCTTCAAGCGGAAGCACGGTTAGTCACATTCACGACATAGTTTGCGGTTCGCAGAATCACCACAACGGCCAAGTCGTTGCCGTGGAGATCTCGCCCAGGATGGTCAGGGATCTAGTTTCCTTATCAGAAGTGAGGAGAGGTCTAGTTCCCGTACTAGGGGATGCTCGAATCCCTATGCAGGTTTCTCCCTTCATTAGGGAAAAGGCAGATTGGATTCATCAGGACCTCAGTATCGCGGACCAAGCTCTAACATTCGTTAGGATGACTACATCTTTCTTGAAACATGGCGGGATAGCACTTCTTAGTCTGAAAGCTGCAAGTGAGAGATCCGCCGATGGCGATGACCAATCCAGATTCGACAAGGCCGAAGGAATATTGCTAGATTCAAATCTGGATTTGCTAGAGAGAATAGATATTTCTGGCCTTGAGGAGCAGCATGTTGTCTTCAGATGCACCTTGAATAAAGTACAATCTATTCTTGACAATTAGAGTCAAGAAAGGTAATGGACAATCAGTATTCAGTCCATCCATGCCCGAGTTGCCCGAGGTCGAGACTGTCCGACTCGGATTAGAGAGGCATATGTCCGGCCATATGATTGCAGATGTAGAAATTCGCCGAAATGACCTAAGATTCCCCTTTCCCGAAAACTTCTCTTCGACCATTAGGGATAGAGTAGTTGAGAGAGTCGAAAGAAGAGCAAAATATCTCCTAATACGACTTCAGGGGGGGATAACCTGGTTATGCCATCTTGGAATGAGTGGTCGATGGACTCTTCTCGGCGACGAAATTGAGAGCACTCCCGGCAGATTTGCCAATGGTGCACCAGTAGGTAGTGGAGATGGCCCTCATGACTGGGTGGTAATTTTCTTGGAAAACGGCAGCAGAGCAGTTTACTCCGACCATCGTAGATTCGGATTCATGGACTGCTTCCCTTCAGCAGAGCAAGAAAAACAAAAGCTTCTCAAAGATATCGGGCCAGAACCTACTCCTGATCACCTAACTCCATCCCAACTTGCAGAAGGACTCAGGGGCAAGAGAACTCCAATAAAATCCGCTTTACTTGATCAGAGAGTTGTCGCTGGCTTGGGCAATATCTATGTCTGTGAAATCTTGCATAGGGCATGCGTATCTCCTAGGAGAAAGGCCAGCAGTGTTGCGGGAAAATCTGGAGTCTCAAATCGGGTAGAGAGAATTACTGCTGCTACTCATGACGTCATTACTGAGGCCATAGATGCCGGAGGATCAACACTTCAGGACTTCCGAGGAGTCGGAGGCGAGGAAGCTTTGGGTTATTTTGTTCACAACTTTCTTGTCTATGGGAGGGAGGGTCAGGACTGTCTTAGGGAATCTTGTGAGGGGGTTGTGAAGAGGATAGTTCAGTCAAATAGATCTACATTCTTCTGCTCAAGCTGTCAACGCTAATCGAGATGTTGAGACATCTCGATCCCCTTAATTAGGGCCAAGAGCGTCTCATTCCTTGGGGTGGCCAACCCCAATTCCTCACCCTTCGCTATAATGGCCCCATTCAGGACGTCAATCTCAGTCTTTCTTCCAGCCATCAGATCTTGCAGCATGGAGACTCTATTCTCCGATGTTGCTTCAATTACTTTTCTTAGGTAGTCCTCAGAATCTGACTCACCCAGATTAACTCCCGATGCCCGAGCCACAGCCTCAGCTTCTCTCATTGCCTCTAACGACTGAGTCCATAGTTCCGGAACCTCTAGCAATGCGCCGTTCCTCACTCCAGCTATTGCACAAACCGGGTTTATCGCGACATTGATGAGAAGCTTCCTCCAGATTGTTCTGTTAATGTCCTTGGACCATACGGGGCTCAGCCCAGCTTCATCAAGAATGGCAATAAACTCGGAGTGCATCGAATCTGGATCCGATCCATCCATTTTTCCTAGCTCTATTGATCCTCTCCCAGTCCAGTAAACAGACCCTTCTCCATCTCTCCAAGAAGAGTGAGTGGTCGAGCCTCCAATGGCCCTTTTTATCCCTACTCTTCGGGCTATCGTCTCGTAATTTCCCAAGCCATTCTGTATGCTCATCGCGAATCCGTTTGACGTAAGAAGATCCTCTGCAATGGAAGAAAGTGCAGTAGTAGACGATGCCTTGCCGGCCAATATTACTACCTCGCACGAACCAATTATCTCCTCAGGTATTGGTCCTTTTTCGCTATCTAATAGAAAATACCTCTCTCCAGGAATCATTTCAACTGAACCCTCGGGAGAATGGAGGACGATTCCCGAAGAAATACATTGGGCCGCAACTCCTCTTGAAACACAAACTATCTCTGCATCTGTGTCAGATAAGCAACCTACTAGGACAGACCCAATAGAACCTACTCCTAGTACTGCTATTCTCAATCAACAGCCTCCCACGGGACACCTTGCCGAGAGGTGAATTATGATTCCAAAAGAGTCAGCAGAAACCCAAATCGATCTTTCAAGATCATCTCGACCATCTGATATCGCACTAGCCATTGCCACACTCCCATTGATAATCTCATTCGGATAATCCACGTCCCAAATTCCACCGTCCGTAGAATCGCCGTGCATCTCAACCGACACGCTCAGAATTCTTTGGTCCCTATTGTGTATCCAAAAATTCCCATCATTCAACCCGCTTTCTATGCCCTCCGGAGAGATGAATACATCAACTGATTCCTCTATCCTATACTGTACCATCCATTCTTCATTGCAAACAGCTAACCAACCAGTTGTTCCCAACCAGAGAGAACCGTTTCCAAGAAAACTTCCAGTCAACCTGATTGCAGAGTAATTCTCCATCTTGTAGCTCCAGTTTGAGTCAGTGTCTACCTCGGCAATTACTTCCCTTGAAGGGCAGAAAGCAGACCCTAAGTCGGAATGCATCAGAACGCTTCCATTAGCGGCGAAGCCCTCTGGAACCAACCATTCCCCATCCACTTGAAGTCTATTTCCAGAATCATGAATCGCCATTCTCCACGGTCCGAATGTATCATTGCCACTTCGTAGGATCAATCCCGGAGCATATGCCCTACCTTGCTTGTCTTGATTCGAAGATCTCTGAATAGCCCCCGGGTGACCCTCCAGACAAACTTCTTGCAATCCAGGGGTCATGTTGCTATCGCTAGAAAAATACCAATATGAGTCTTCAATTGTTATATTCCCCCCTTCCTCACCAATTAGGAAATCTGAACATATCAATGGACTTTCCGAATCTCCATTAAAACTCCAGAAAGGATCTTTTGGGCCCACTTGGGAAGAGTTCGTCATTAGGATGACATGCTCTTTCTCAAATCCCGGGATTTCCAGTAGGATGATGAGGAGATGGGGCAAGATGTCCCCTTCTGGGGCCGATATAGTGAGAGAGAACTCCTTTGTCTCGGTTTGTGTTACTCCCTGGAATCTACAGGTCGCAGAATTTTCCGAACAGGGCGAACTTAATTCCCAGTTATCCGCATCTGCCCCTTCTATCCTGATCTGGATCCATCCTGATACTGGTAGGACTCCCTCTGGTTGTAGATCTAAGTTCAACGTCTTCTCCTCCCCAGTGGAGAATTGCAACTCTTCGGGCCATTCGGATGTGGAGATTCCCGAATCGTAACTCTCCATCTCGAGAGATGGAACAGGAGCAGGAAGTCCTGCGAATAATATGATTGCAGCAATTGCTACGAACCTACTTCGAACGTGGTCATCTAATCTTGAGTACTCATCAAGAACTACGGGCTGATTTGAACCGTCCGGATTGAATCTCTGCCAAGCAGCAACGAATGCTAAGAAAACCCATGGCGTCCATTTGGCAGTCGCGAAAACGACCACCATCACAAACAGGGAAGCTAAGAATATCGAAGTCTGCGTCGATCCCTTCATTGTCTCTGAAGGGCCCAATATGGATTGGAGCAATCTGTCCCCAGGAAGTCCCGGGATGGGCAAGATGAGCCCCCATCCAACTATGGAAAGCCCTATGCCGGCAATTCCCATAGGATGTAGCCACTGTAATCTAATGGCCACTTCGTCTCCTAACCAAGAATCTAGAATTGATCCCGATAGTAGGTTTGTATCGAAAATTACAGGGCTTCTCTCCAGATCGGGGGGATAACTAGGAGTCATCAGAAGTCCAGCAACTGTCAGGATGGTCCCCGATAAGAAAAGGACCAACGGGACTACCAATTCTATAGAACCAAGAGCCCTCCTGCTAGGGATGGGGATCAGATCAACCCTCTTCTGGCCAAGAGCCCCTACAATCCCAAAGGCCCACCAACTGGGGATTGGGAGAACTATTGGTACAATGTGCCCAATTTCCACATCAAACCATCTCGCAACTTTGAGTCGAAGATTACTAGCTATGATTAGAGAGAGAATAATTGGAATAGAGAAGTAAAGTAGAGCCTGGAAGAGAGGGCTTACTCCTGCTGGATTACTTCCATGACCATACGCTGATATCCAGAACGAACCTACTGAGGTTAGGAAGAGGGCCATAACCCCCCAGAGAAGCATTTGCTGCCAAGGTGCCATCACGTCTCGACTTGGAGGTAGCTTGGAGATGGAAAGTACTGGCGGGTTGCTTTCATCCAATGAACCGACCATTCCCATAGCTTCAATATGCTGGTTTAGTTTTGTTAGCTGCGAACTAACATCTTGGCCATCAACTCCATCGACCTCCCAGGAAGGGGGATATGCTCCCTCATTGCCAATCTCGAAGTATCTCGAGCAAATCACCTCGAATAGCTCCCTGGCCCCCCAGGTCTCTGTATCGATTACGATTTTGTCATCCACTAGCGCCACACACCCGGACAATGCCCGAGGGAAGTCTGATTTTACCCCTGCTCTCTCAGAACTCACTTGTTCTTGAATCGCTTCAAGCGGAAAGTCTCCTCTCTCTCCATCTCCTCAAGCCGAAGTTGAATGAATGTCTGAGCCTCTTTCATCTCGGGGATTACCTTGAACTCTAGGGCATTAACTCTCCTCTTCGTAGCCTCAATCTCCTCTAGAAGCCTCTTCAGCGTTGCTTCCATTTCAGCCGCCTTCACAACTTTCTCAACTAGGAGGGAATAAGCATCAGCCGCTTCGTCAATATATGGCGATCCACCCACAATGCCTAGCCCTCTGTCTTCAGCCGAAAGCTTGAGATTTTGACCCTCAACCTTCGGAACCACGACTCCCATTATATTCCTCTTTGAAACCTCAACTTCCGGATGCTTAGAAGCCGCAATGGCCGCACTCTTCACGGCCAATCCACCTTCGATAGATGAAGCTAGATTGATTGCTTGGAGGGCCTCCCTATACGTTCCAACTAATTCTTCCCTCGCAGCGATCATCTCTGAGAGTAGAGTCCTGAACTCATGGAATAGTCCATCCCTCTTCATTTTTAGAAGGTTGTAGCCACTAGAAGTTTGTTTAATCCTCCTTTTCAGGTTGATCAGCTCCGACCTAGTGGGTTTGATATCAAGAGCCATCAGCAACACTCCCTAATCTCATGCTTCCTTCTTGTCAGTTGGGTGGTACTTGTCAATCCATTTCTGGTCTAGCCTCACCAGATACTTTGTCTCGATATTGGAAAGAAGATTCCAAGCAAGGTCTAGAGTACCCTCGTTAATCGAGCGATCCTCATCCCTGCCCTGTCTTAGGAACTGATCTTCGAAGATATCTGCGAACTTCAGAAGTTGTAAGTCCCTCTCATTCAGAGCATCCTCTCCTACGATGGCAACAAGGCCCCTAAGCTCTCTTCCTTGAGCGTATGCTGCGTATAGTTGGTCTGAAACAGATTTGTGATCTTCCCTGGTCTTTCCCGGTCCGATTCCCGCATTCATGAGCCTACTAAGTGATGGAAGGACGTTTATTGGGGGATAAATCCCCTTCTGGTGCAATTCCCTGGAGATTACAATCTGCCCCTCGGTAATGTATCCTGAAAGATCAGGAATTGGATGGGTGATGTCGTCTCCTGGCATAGTCAAAATTGGGAACTGGGTGATGGACCCCTTCTTCCCCTTCACCAATCCCGCTCTCTCGTATAGCATTGCAAGATCGGTATACATGTATCCAGGGTAACCTCTCCTTCCCGGAACCTCTTCTCTTGCTGCACCTATTTGTCTCAAAGACTCGCAGTAGTTTGTCATGTCAGTATAGATTACGAGGACGTGATAATCGTGCTCAAATGCAAGATATTCCGCCGCAGTTAATGCTAATCGCGGAGTAATCAACCTCTCGACTGCAGGGTCATCTGCTAGGTTAACGAATAGAACGGCATTCTCTAGGGCTCCCGTCCTCTCTAGGTCGTGTACGAAGAAGTTGTACTCTTCTGCAGTAATCCCCATTGCACAGAAAACTACCACGAAATCATCATCGCTACCAACAAGCTTGGCTTGTCTCGCGATCTGTAGGGCGATATCGTTGTGGGGGAGTCCACTGGCACTGAAGATGGGAAGCTTTTGGCCACGAACCAGGGATGTGCATGCGTCTATTGCAGAAATTCCCGTCTGAATGAAGGACTCCGGACTCTGTCTTGAGTATGGATTTATTGCAGCTCCAATGATGTCTGCCATTTCGTCGGCAACGATCTCAGGACCCCCGTCTCTGGGTCTGCCTGCACCATCTAGAATTCTCCCTATTAGCCCCTTGCTTACGGGTAGCTTGAATACGTCTCCAAGGAATTTAACTCCAGTTTGCCTGTCTACGGATGCCGTTCCCTCGAAAACTTGCACGATAACTTGCTCATCCGATGTGTCAAGAACCTGGCCGTTCTTCATCGATCCATCACTAAGCCTCAGCTGGACAATCTCTCCGAATGAAACCGGTTCTGTTTTGTTTAGGAACACTAGTGGCCCCTTCACGTCCGTAATTGTTCTGTACTCTTTTCCTGTCATACTACCACCTCAGTTGCCCTCCATGCTTGCAGCAATCTGTTTGCCCATCTCCGATACTAGATCGCCTATCTTGCTGTCATAGCCCTTCTCGAAACGACCCCTCATCAGGTCAGTTCTGGCCGGGACGTTCACCACGTCCTCAAGTTGGGCACCTCCTGCTATCGCTTTCTTACCTTCTTCTTGGAACGAAAGAATAGCTTTGGCCATGTCATACTGAAGCTTCAGGTCGCTGTATGTGTCAACATCGTGGAATGCGTTCTGCTGCAAGAAGAACTCCCTGATCATCCTAGCAACCTCAAGAGTTAGCTGTTGGTCTATCGGAAGTGCATCAGATCCCACCAGTTGAACAATCTCCTGAAGCTCGGACTCAACCTGAAGAAGTGTACTAATCTCAGTCCTAACTTCGGGGAAATCTCCGGCGATGTTGTCCCGATACCATTGGTCTAATGCCTGTGGGTAGAGGCTGTATGAACTCAGCCAGTTGATCGCAGGGAAGTGCCTTTGCCTTGCAAGCCCAGCATCTAGGCCCCAGAAGACCTTCACTATCCTCAGGGTTCCTTGGCTAACTGGCTCTGAGATGTCTCCGCCAGGCGGTGAAACCGCTCCAATGACGGACACAGAACCGTCTTGCCCGGAAAGGGTCTGGACCCTTCCAGCCCTTTCGTAGAATTCAGCAAGTCTGCTTGACAGATATGCAGGATAACCTTCCTCACCAGGCATCTCCTCCAGTCTAGAGGAGATTTCCCTCATTGCCTCGGCCCACCTACTCGTCGAGTCAGCCATAAGTGCCACATTGTATCCCATATCGCGGAAGTATTCTGCAATTGTCACGCCCGTGTAAACAGAGGCTTCTCTTGCCGCTACAGGCATGTTAGAAGTATTTGCAATCATTACCGTCCTATTCATCAGAGGCTTATTCGTGTTTGGATCGATCAGGTGGGGGAACTCGTCTAGTACCTCTGTCATCTCGTTTCCACGCTCTCCACAGCCAATGTAAACCACAATCTGAGCATCTGACCACTTCGCGAGTTGCTGTTGGGTGACGGTCTTACCCGATCCGAAAGGACCCGGTATTCCAGCTGTTCCGCCCTTTGCCAATGGGAATAGGAAGTCCAGTATTCTCTGCCCAGTCATCAGTGGAACATCGGGAGCGTACTTCTGCACGAACGGCCTTGGATGCCTTACCGGCCACTCCTGCATCATTGCTATCTCAGTCCCATCTTCAAGTTTACAAATTGTTTGTGTGATGTTGAAAGTCCCAGATTCTATGCTCTTCACAACTCCACCTTTACCAGGAGGAACCATGACTCTGTGCTCAATCGTCTCAGTTTCTTGGACAGTCCCAATAACCTGTCCAGGACTTATCTCGTCTCCAACCTTCACCTTTGGCAAGAATTCCCAATCTTTCTTCAGGTCTAGTCCATCAGCATCAACCCCTCTGGTGATGAAAACTCCCATCGTCTCCTCCAACTTTGGCAGGGGCCTTTGGATCCCATCGTAGATTTGTGTCAGCAGACCAGGTCCAAGTTGAACGGAAAGCGTCTGCCCCGTTCTAATCACTGGCTCCCCGGGTTTTATTCCCGACGTCTCCTCATACACCTGGATGACCGACTGGTCTCCATGCAGTTCGATTACTTCTCCCATCAAACCTTCATTCCCGACACGAACAACCTCATACATCCTAGGGGCTATCCCTGTCGCAGTCACAACTGGTCCGGAAATCCGGTATATCACTCCATTTTCTTTACTCATTTCATTCACTTCCTTTCATTTTCGAATCTTATTTCCATAGATCAACACCTAGTGCTGACTTTATTGACTCCCGGAGGGTGTTGTCCTCCTCAGTCCCGATGCCCAATACAGTGGGCGTAACGCTCTCTGAAAGCTGCTGTCGCAGCCTCTCAGGGAGCTTCAAAAGGTCGAAATTGTCCACCACAACAACTCCCACTTCCGCCTGACCGAGAAGTGTACGGAGAATCTCCGCCATTTCCTCCTCATCAGACGGATTGTACAGGTTTTCCACTCCTGCTAACTGGAATCCAAGAGTGAATTCCAATTGCCCGACTACTGCTATTTCCACTCTTTTCACCTCAGTAATCCATATGCGCCTCTAGCACCTTATCTGGGAGGCCAACTGCCTTGCCGCGCACCAGCAATCGCAGGTTTCTGACCTCTAGTGACTTGCTCTCGATGTAGTAAATTATGGGGAAAGGGGAAACTGGACTAAGGTGCGAGAACCTCTTCAAAACAGAATGCCTCTGGTGTGACAGCAATTCTGCATAAGGATCCAGACTCCCCATGTTTTCTGACTCTGACATGGCTTCTTCGAATCCAGAGTCATCGAAAGATCCACTTCTTCGGAGTGACTCGATCAACTCCTCGTCACTTTCAGATTGACTGGCTTGCCTCATGGTAACAGAGTCAATCTTTCCTCCCGGAATCACCATCGATTGGCGCTTTTCTGTAGAAATCCCCATCCTGATTGATCTAAACTGGTTCATCACATTCCTATGGTCGATTTCCATTCTCAGGTACCTCAGCAGCCTAGGGCCGCCATCCTTCCCCCTGACTGATTTCAGAGCGTCTGAGAAATATTGCATGTCAAGGGCATTTTCCATATCTTCTAGGGTCGCCTCGCCTTCCAATTTGGATAGAGTCTTGCCCCATGGAGTTCCCGACATAGCCTCTACTGCTTCTTGGAGCCCTTCTGTATTCCTCACTATGTTTAGCCAAGGCGAGTTCCTGGGGTTCTCTGACGGGAGGATTTGAGTCTCAATTATTTCGTCAGATGCTCCCCCATTGATCGCTCGTAGAACAGTCTTAGCTTTCTCGTAGTCGAACCTCTCCACATAAATTGCAACCAAGGACTTTAGATTGCCTTGGCAGAATCTCAGTACTCCTGCAAGGTCATTATCCAGATTGTGGAATAGGGCTGCCTCAATAGCATCAGCACCTCCCATCCTAGATGCATAAAGATCCATTTCTGTCCTATATCCCATTTCTCCTATACTAGCTCCTATTGAATCGGTGCCTTGCTGAACTAGTTGGCGCATTCTAGTGGAGTCGATCAATGACGCCTTTCTCGCCTTTGCGCGAGCAGCCGCATTGTATACGTTCGAACGTCCACTAGCTCTTACCATGTCTCACTCACTCTCCAAATAGAATACTGTTTACTTCACCTAGGCTTTTCTTCCAAGCCTCTTCGAGGCGGAAATCAAAGCGGTAGTCTAGGACCGTCGATCCATCCTTGGACTCTAGAACAAAGCCACCTAGTCCCTCAATGTCTTCGCCCATTGTGAAACTGCTTTTTGAGAGGGCAGCTCTGTCTGTGGAGACCGGCCTCATCACCACCCCCGTCTTGGATCCGCTCGCTTCCTTAAGTAGCGAATCGAGGATTTCCTTCCTCCCCTTCATTTTCGGGGAAGAAACCTCTTCCTTGACCGATTCCCAAGTAGCATCCAACTCTTCTCTTCTGGCAATCAATGCTCTTTTCTGATTGGCCTGCCTCGCTGATGCTACAACCTCGACCGAGATCTGTGCACTCTCTCTTTCGGCCTTACTGGTAGCTGCAGTCGTGGCTTCATCAGCCTCTCCTCGAGCTTTATCCTCTATTCGACTCGCCTCTTCCTTCGCCTCTTCAACTATGGACCTAGCTTCCGCCTCGGCCTGACTGGCAATCTCAGCTGCTAGTGCATCCAATGTCATCTTCACACCTCTTTGGGTCGTGCTCGGTACTCGCAACCCTGCTTAGAGCAGGAAAACTGCAAGGAATCCGAAAAGCACGATGGTCTCTGGTAGAGCAGTGAAGATTAGCCCAGTCACGAACTTGCTAGAATCTTCTGCGATCATTCCAACCGCAGCAGCACCTATCGGTCCCTGACTCAGCCCAGTTCCTACTCCTGCAAGTCCCAGAGCAATTCCAGCTCCGAGTTTTGCGTAGGCATCCACTGTAAGCTGGTTGTCTGCTTCTTGGGCCTGCACACCGCTAGCCACTAGGACTATGGCAAGCAGTACCATCATCATACTCATTCCCCTAATCATTTTCTTGTTGTTCATTTTTTTTCCTCCATTTAGTCAAGCCTTGGCTTGGAATCTGATTTAGTCAACCTCCACATATCGGGATCGTAGGCCGAATGGTCTGAAGGCCTCCCCACTTGAATCGTAATACTGCCTCATCCACTCGACGAAGTGGAGTCTAGCGGCATGGATGTTAGGGCTGAAGACCCCCAGCCCCCATGCAAACAACTGAACTGATAACCACCCTATAACTAGGACTATTGCCATTAGTGGCTCATCGAGGCTAATCTTATCATAGAGCATGTGATTCCCCGTCTCTGCAATTTTTACCCCCACTACCCCCACTGCAAACAACCTCACGTAGGAAATTACTGTGGGCATCATCCCAACTGCCTCTATGGGTGCTAGTCCGACGTTTATTGGGAATGGGACTCCATGGTATCGATAGAGAGTCCACATTAATAGCCCAGTTGCGAAGATAGCTATTCCTGCTCCAGCATCTCTTACTGATGAGGATGCGGGGCCAATAAAACCGTAGGCGAACATGAACCCCCCCACGAGAAGAATCATCCAAGCCCCCTTTTCGAAGAAGGCACAGATGAACCCGAATCCACCGTGGCCATTTCCAAACAGCATTATGTCCCTAAATCCTATAGCCAATCCTAGGAAAACGTGCATTACGCCAAGGTAAATTGTTAGCAATATCAGGTGCTCCAGGTTGCCTCCGTCCCCTACTGCCGATACTCTGTGGAATGGATAAGCCAGAGTCATGCTGAATGGCCCTTCTAAGACATAATGGATTTCCCCGCCATTTGGGTACAACACTGTCATCCAAGAGACCCAGGATGGCACGTGACTCTCTTTCCAATGGTAATGTCCGTGTGTAGTTCCGTCAGCTAGGAATGCCGCTTCGCACTGCGCGACTCCGATGATGTGGTCTACGTCGCAATGCCCATGGGGGAGAAATTCGAATCCTGCAAACTCCCCGTAGATATATCCGAAGACAACCGTTCCTAGGCCGATGTATGTCAGAAACTTTCCACCAAGGCCCATCATCTCGTTCGTCCCCGACTTGCTTAGGAGAAGGAAACCCACTCCCATTGTCACAAGACCGTAAGCCATGTCTCCAAGCATCATGCCGAAGAAGATTGGGTATGTGATGAACATGAATACGGTCGGGTCTATCCTCCCATAAGCAGGTCTTCCGACTGCATCTGTAAGTAGCTCCATTGGCCTACTGGAGCTCCTCTCTTGGAAAGCAATGGGTGGCATCTCTTGGCTGTGGTGCTGATCCGAGTGACCGTGCCCCCCGCCTCCGGCCTCCATCTGGAAAGGCGAGACTTCCGTGAATAGGCATGCCTCACTGAGCTCTCTTTGGACTTCCTCGGCCCTATCCATGACCAGCCAGCCATCGATCACGAAGGCATGCTCGGAAACTGCTATTCTCACTGGTGCCGTGAGCACATCGTGATCCCTCTCCAGAACCTCAAGCCCACAGAGCAGCATCTCGCCATTCGATTTCGTCCATTCTTCGAGCCTCTTCTCCAGGTCGTACTTCTCCCCTTCCAGAGAACCTTTCTCCTTCCTTACTTGTGATAGCCTCGAAGATGCCGAACCCTGTCCTTCCGGCACTTGGATGGACTCAAAACCGGCTTCTTCCAAGGAAGCCGAAGCCGAACTAGAGTTTTCATTCCTCACGAAGACGGCTACAAGGTTCCTGCTCCCGTCCTTGGCCTCAATTATTAGTCCAGACTCAGCAGCTCCCCTGGCGTCTTCGATGCTCTCAACAGTTCCAACAAAAGATGTTATCGTTTCGAACCCACCCAATAGGTCCAGATCAATGCCCAGAGGAGCAACTAGTGAAAGGACAGCCTCTTCTTCACCAAGAGAGGAGATCTCGTTCGACAAGTCGTCAATCCTGGAGCTGTCAGAAAGGACCTCTTCGATTTTTTCTGGTAAATCCCTGCCTAGGGACTCTCTAACGGGGTTCGCCGAGACGGCCCTATCGGGTCCTGTTGCACTTACAATTGAAGCAGCCGCTCTAGCCTTCACCAAGTCCCTCCCTATCGCTTCTGAGCCGGGTTCCGGGGAGCCTAGTGAGAAACCATCTTCGGTCCCATCATAGTCGATAATGTGCAGGGCCTCCATTCGAGCAAGAACCTGTAATGCTTCGGCTAACTTCTCTTTAGTCCCTGCTGCAACAAGTCTTCCCATCTGTTGGGTGTTGACTTGTGACATCTAATTCCTCTGAGAATTTACGATCTGAATGCATCCAGAACTACGTTTATCGCTTCTGTTCTGCTACCTTCGCCACCATCGTGGATTGATCCGATTGTTGAGTCGCCTTCTTTGGATACCTTCTTTGCCTCACTCTCTGCTGCATTTCTGGCCTCAGAAATAAGACTCTGAGAATTTGACTCCGAGTCAGACCTTCCAGCTTGGATGATCTCGGTAGCGGTTAGCCTAGCTTTGGAAATTATTTCCGATGCTTGCGCTTCAGCCTTGGCAATAGTCTCCTTTGCTTCACTCTCTGCTTGCCTTATTGCCCGGAGAACTTCTTCTCGTCCCATTTCTATGCACCTACGGTGCATTATGGGACCATCGAGGAGTTTATGATGATAACCTCGCGAGTTCCACTAGTCCCAAGCCTGAGAAGCACCTCTTCGGGAACCTTCCAAATATGCCTTTCTCTGGGATTGGCCCATGGATGCTCGGGGCATGGAGGATTCTGAGTGGGACGAACTCCAGAGAAACTTGCTCGCTACAATCCCCGTTTACGATAGAATAAATCGTTTTGCAACACTGGGCCAAGTATCTCGTTGGAGGAGGATGGTAAGGGACTTGCTCCCCAGTGGTCGCGTCTTGGAGATAGGTTGCGGCCCCGGTAGCTTTGCTGAGGATGTCTCCGGTCACGACCTTGTCTGCTTAGACCCCATCCCCGAGATGTTAAGATCAGCAGAGGAACGGGTAAATTCGGCTCGATCTTCCCGAGGTGACCCACCTGCCGAATTCATAGAGGGAACTGCAGAGGATTTACCGTTCGAAGACAACTCATTTGACGCAGTTTGCTCACTTTTCTCATTTAGGGACTGGTTCGACAAAAAGGCCGGCCTCGAAGAATCATTGAGGGTTCTAAGACCCGGAGCTACGCTGATAATTGTCGATCCCTCCAAGATGAACCGAATTCACGGTTTTCTGGGAGTCCTCTGGATGAAGGTCTGGGTGGGAACTTATGCAAGGATTATTTGTGGTGAGAAAGAACACCCTTGGAAGTGGCTAACAAAGACATACAAAGAGTTCGGAACTACGAGGGATTATGTGAAAATGATCGGGGACTGTGGATTCGAAGATGTGAAGGCGAGAGTGATTTTTCCCGGAATGGCCACAATTTGGTCTGCAAGATCTCCATCAGAATAGGAGGAACATCCTCCTACAGGTCACAGCTCTCCATATCAACGGCTTTGTGAGCCTATTGAACGCCAGATTCAACGCCCAATCAGGAAGCCTGAAAATCAAACTTCCCAACTTGAAGCTCCTCTTCGAATTTCTCATTACTTTGCCCATTTGTCTTTTCCATTCTTCTTGATACCCTTCTAGGGGCTTTCCATTGTTGATGTGCTCTGAAATAGTTTGGCCGGCAATCCTACCTCCTATCATCGCAATTGTAATCCCAGCCCCATTCGAAGGAAGAACCATTCCTGCCGCGTCCCCAACTAACAGATAATTCCCCTTAACGAAGGATTTTATCGTTCCAGACATGGGTAGCGACCCTGCTCCTCTGAATGTAACTTCGCCTTCATACTTTGAAATGAAACCTTCAGCGAATTCATTTAGACTCCTTCCTCCAGACATCTTCCTCTGTATTCCGATACCGATGTTAGAACCCGATTCCTTGGGGAAAACCCATGCATATCCACCAGGCGCCAATGATCCAAAATGGAGCTCTAGATTTTCTGCGTGGCTCCCTTCCATAAGTACGAACTTAACAGGTATGTTGAGCGTCTCTTCATTCCATAACTTCCTCCTTATCGGATCATTATGACCTCCTGCCCCGACGATTATCCTACCTCTCATTTTTTCTCCACTAGCCAGAGTCACATGCTCGCCCTCGACATCATCGACTCTACTTCCAAGATGGTAATGGGCACCCTCTGAGATAGCAAGCTGCACTAACGCCTCATCGTGAGCTACTCTGTCAAGGACCATGCCCTCAAAGTCATACTCTAGCCCCTTCCCATTAGGCGGAACAACACTCATCTTGGTGACTATCCTGGAAATGGCATCATCCGGTGTTCTGAATAAATCATCCATTTCTGGCACATCAGGACACAGCCTCTTCATCTCGTCATTCGTCGGAACCAGCTCCCCACACTGTAGAGGCGACCCAATAGGATCCCTGCCGTCGATAACTAGTACCCTCAGACCTCCCTTGGCAGCGTATCGGGCAACCGTGCTTCCAGCAGGCCCACCTCCGACGATAATCACATCCCAACAGAGCTCCTCAGCCATTTGGCCACCCCATCAAGAAGTTCTCGACTCTGAAAGCATAGCAATCTCCTCGAGCAGAGTCTTAGCTTCAGAATCGGGTATTGGGGACAGGTAGTCCAATGCCCTCCCAACATGGTTCGAAACAAGAATTCTTGCATATTCGAACGAACCTGCTCTTTCTAGAAGATCCACCAGTTCCTCAAGTCTGTCATCGCTGAAGTTGGTAAGCACGTCCTCCAAATGATCCCTCTCCCCCCCATGTAGCATAGTTAAGGCATAAATTATCGGCAATGTCATCTTCCCTTCGTGCACATCGGTCCCCCTTGGCTTTCCAATTCCCTCGTCACCAGCTAAGTCCAGAATATCATCTACTAATTGGAAGGCCCTTCCAAGCTCCATTCCATATCCCCAGGAAGCATCAATGATTTCCTGGCTCGCATTTGCCACCATCGCGGCACATGCCCCTCCGGAAGCGAATGGCCGTGCCGTCTTTCCATCGATTATCCTATAGTAGTCTTCAGGGCTAGTGCTGAGATCATTGATGTGCTTGAATTGCAGTATCTCTCCTGAAGCAATCGCAGCACAAGAGTCTCTGACATTGCCCACCACCCTATCATCGTACTTTGCGCCAAATTCGAAACCAAGAGAAAACAAGTAATCCCCGGCAATAATCGCATGAGAGACCCCATGTGTGTACTGGATCGTTGGATTCCCGCGCCTCATCTTCGATTGGTCATACACGTCATCATGAACTAGGGTGGCAGTGTGAATCAACTCTCCCGACAATGCAAGATCTAAGGCTTCCCCAATGTCAAGTCCTCCTGCGGCTTCGTAAGAAATGATGGCCAAAATCGGCCTATACCTCTTCCCTCCCGCAAGCAGAACCTCCCTGGCCACAGACATCACTGGCCTATCTAGCTCAGACGCCATCTTATTGAGCACCAATTCTTCTATGGATTCCTCTATGAAGTTCTTAACGGAATCCAGAGTCATTGATTCTCTGTTTACAACCCCCATACTCCCTGTTCGCAGGGGTCGCATATATCAACGGGTGCTCACGCCGATCTTAACGGGCACGACACCTGCCCCCCCCTTGAGGTGGATGCGATGGAAAACCGGCTAGCTGTTGGAACACTAGACTCTGCCGATTGCAACGTAATGGATCAAATCTCCTCCCATCTTGAATCAATAGAACTTGGAGACTTACAGATTTCCATTTCCGAGGTTGGGAATTTCAGCTCCGCATTGAAAGACCTATCAGAAGGAGAATTGGACGTTTTAGCAGTTCCAGCCACTGAAACGATGATAGCAATCGACGAGATCTCCAGCCTCGGCTGTCAGATTATCGGAGCTAGGACCCCGAGAAGGCCTGCCTTGGTCCTAGTTTCCCCTGATAGGCTGATGTACCAGCCAAAGTCAGCAATTATCATCAGCGATTCTGAACTGGTAAGGAGGCAGCTTAGGAGGGCCAGGCCTGACTTGGATGCCATCTCGCCTGAACAGGTAATGGACCTCTATTCGGATTGCAAGTGCCCCCAAGATGAGATTGAAAGGGCCCGATGGATGGCGGAATTACTGGACCAGGGAAAGGTCGACGGTTTCGTAGTATCTAGGAATGTATACGAAAAATCGGATCAGACCGAGAGGCGTCACACACTGATGCCCCTGCCACGGGAGAGGGGATCGCAACATTTCCTCCCAAGGCCCTACTCTGACCTGATAGCTATACTAACAAGATCGGGTTTTCCTTCGGCCTTGATTCAATCATTTACCGAACCCGAGGGAAATACTTCGTTATGGGTGCAAAGCAGAATCATGAGTTCCTTGGACGACTCGTTCCAGGAAACCATAGGAATCCAAGTCAGACATAGGCAAGTGGGGGCAATTCTCAGACAAGCCGAAGAATACAGGGACATCGTCTTGGAGCAAGCATGTCATGATCCGGATGGCGAGATAATTGAGGAGGAAGTAAGGGTCGAAGTCAGGATAGAGACTCTTTCTGTGGATGGTAGGAGGACCCTTGCTCTGGATAGGCTAGTTGCTAGGAGCGAGTTTCAACACGCCACAATCAGCCTAATAATGGACTGGGAGAAGCTTGTTGCAGAAGTATCTCGGGATGTGCCAAAGGACCATCCTTCAGACGAAGACGCCCCTCCTTTCCTATGACTCCCCGAGAACAAACCCTACTCGAGAAAACCCACTCCAAATACAACTAACAGGGCAATCGATAACATATATGCCATCTCGAGACTCTTCCCGGTAGAGATGAGGGTGGATTCTGATTTACTCAGTTCGATTTACACAGAACGTCTTCAGAACCTGAGGCTTAGGGCCGAGGAATGTGGCATTTCGAAGTCAGGATCGGTCGAGGTTCTACGTGCCAGACTAATTTGCGAAGAGGTTCTTGGCGATTTGGATCTCTCATGGGAGGGGATCCAATCCATGACCCACAAGGAGATAGGTGCCGTCCTCAAGGTATTCGGAATCAAGTCTTCAGGTTCACATAGGGAGAGGAGGCAGAGGCTCTGGCTCCATCTAAACTATGACTCTAGGAGAATGACCATTGAGAATCTGGCTGAGATGAATAGGGATGACTTGCACGAGCTCTGTAAGAGGCTAGAGCTAGATTTAACAGGAAATAGGACGGTTCTGATGGGCAGGGTTGCTGGGGTATTGACCAGCCAGATGAATGGTTGGGGTAGGATAAAGAGGAGCCTCAAGAGGAATGGACTCCAATCCCCCATTTTCAGCGAACATAAGCCCGAACCCGAGGAGACCAGTCATGACGACAAGGAAATAGATCAGGGGTCTTTCCAAGAAGCTCCAGCAGAAGCATTGCTCGAGGACGCTAGCGATTCAATGGTGATTGGCCTGGACAAGCAGCCCGCCCAGGTCCAGGGGGATCTACTTACTATTCAGGCTAGAGTTAGCGACCTAGAAAGGATGATTGGCACAATTCTTCGAAGCCATGGGGGTCTTTGGGGCGATTCTGAGAAGGAATTGTTGCTTAGACTCGCAGACCGGAGGGGCTGGCCAATAAATGAACAGTTCGTAAAGCATAGATTGCTAGTCGTCGCGACCAACATTGCCGAGGTTAAGGGGGCGAATATGTCACTTTCAGTTGGGGCTAGACCTATGGTGGAAGACTCAGAGTCGGCCATCAGGAGAATCAGGTCAAAGCTTTCCGATTTGAACCAAGGTAACAAAGATTAGAGAATCAAGAACGAGTAAAGAAACCAAATCTTGGCTCAGCAATTTCCTTGCTAACGTCTCTGAGGTTTTCTATTGCGTCTTCCGCTGCTTCTCGCGAGCATCCGGCCTTTACACAAGCCCCCACCAATGTGTCATAGTCGACCAAGTTCTCACCACTAGAGTTCAGTAGGCCGACAATCACGTCTCTAGGCTCTCCTCCACTGATGTCTTCTTCAGTGGGTTGAATAGCAATTCCTGACTCTTCTTGGATTGGGTCCAAAATCGGCTCAGCCCTTCCAGTAGCCATGGATAGTGCCTTCAGAATCCAAACTCGATATCCTTCGGTTTCGAATTCAGAGTAGTGGCCTCTCGATTGAACCATCCCGCTAATCAAATCTTCTGGAACAGAAGCATCCCTCATTGACGCCTCCCCTCCTTCGCATCCTAGTGCCTTTGAATATGCATCCAACCTCCTCAAGGTGGCATCAGAGGCCTCAACCAGCCAAGATCGGTAAGTATCTTGGTCGATTACTGCGAAGTCCTCGGCACGTATGGATGTGAAAACCCCTCCATCCTCCGACTCATTCCACCTTGCCCTCCCAACAATTGCCATCAGGAACCTATCTCCCGATTCAAATCTGGCTAGAAGCTCCTCAACATCTGCGTGAAGTTCGGGCTGGAAAGCTGCTACGCTGAAGTAATGGGCCCCCGAAGGGTCCCTTATCTGTCCAGAGTAGTATGGCCCGCTATCAGCATCTCTCCTTTCAAGTCGATCAATTACCCCGCAGACCAGACAACGATTGACTCTCGCTCCAATCTTAGTAATTACAAACGAAGGGTCGAACTCCCCAATCCCCTGCTCAATCAATGATGCCTCAGAGTATTCCTGTGCGAAGATCCTAACTGCACTCTGCCTAACCCTTCTGTTTGATGCCTGGGAAATCATAGAGTCACCCCCCACTTCTCCATGACTTCCTTAGCAGAAATATCTGGCGATACAGTCTCAATAATGGCCGAGTCCGCCAAAATCATCGCTCCTTGCTCGTCCACTATTGTCCTTCCACGAACAGAGACCGTCCTCGACAATGTTCTGGATCTTAGGGATGAAACGAACCCATCCCTTCCAACTTTAGATATCTCATCACGAACTCCATCCATGTCCTTGCCCAGGAATTCCTCGGCGGGTTCCCTTGACATCAGTAGAGACGCATTGGAGACTCCATTGTCCAAGACGAACCGCAGCCTCAGGTCCTCTTGTCCCCTCTGGGGCCCGTGTTCTGTGCACGAACCGTCCCTCAAGACTCTGCGGCATTCAGGACAACGTTCTATGATCCCTGAATCCGGCCGAACTGCAACTATCGCCCCACTAGTCGTTATCCCTCTTCTAGATCCCCCGCCTACAACGCTAGTAAGGTCAATTTCCACCCAATGGTTCTCTGGATCAATTCTCTTCCAAGGCGGTTCTGAAAGATCAGCGATCTGTTCAATCTGGTCAACTACTAGGTCAGGGGAGCCTTGCCAGAATTGCACCCTGCCACCTTCGATTCTGATGAAGTCTCCAGGGCTTGGATCAAACTCGCACCAAGCTGTTAGCCTACATCTGCCGCTTCGGTCCATTACATCGCCACTTCTCACAACTCTCTTGCTTCCATCTTCGGATTCGAAAGATCTCTGATCCCAGCTCTCGACTTGTAGGGTGATAGCTACGTCCCTCATTCCATTTCGTAGATCGGCAATCGTGACATTGGTCGATTCGGACAGCTCTTCCAATTCCGGGAATGAAGAATCGTGAAACGGCTCGATTACAGTTCCGTCGTTGATATTGATTTCTGGAGTGTCTCTGAATTTCCTAATTGATGCACCTACTAGCTTCACCAACGAACCCTCGCCATACTCAAATTCCTTCCATGAAAGGAAGCCGATGCTCCCACTGGGATCAGCTATTCTTCCTCTAACAACTGGAATCTCACCACTTCCGTCTCTTCTCACTATCACATCTTCTTTGGCGGAAATGACTCTGCCAACTAGGTTTACGAAACCTTCCAATTCGGTTGCCCTTGCAATACTAATCTCCTCCCCTTCAGAACTAGGGACCGAAATGCCCCCTTCCTTGAGCACAGTAACTCTAGTGGTCCTGTTGATGTTGAGGGATCTTTTGTCGTTCCACTCATTCACTGATGCCCCCTCAAGTCTCACTACTGATCCTGGAACCAGGCTGCCCCCCTTGTCACCCCAGTCTTTGTAATCCCAACGTTCCCTCTCAGAGCTAGCTTCCCATGGCTTGTCTTCAATCCACCCGAAAGCGATCTGTCGTTCCTCCCCCCTAACCATCTGGGTCCGGGGGGTGTATGAAACAACTCCAACCTCTATAGTGACGTTCCTGTCATCGGAACCCAATTCTGCGAATTTCTCCACCTTCTTCTCTTCGCGTACAGGGGCTGAGAAACTCGAGGAAACCTCGACGCCGGAAGCTGCTTGGAATTTTCTTATCACGGATCTAAGTGCGTCTTCTGGAGGAATCAAGAATTCATTCTCGTATCTTTCGAACTCTTTGCTTATCTCTTTCTCATCGGCATCGGGGCACTCTTGTTTCACTACTGCGATTTGGTTTGCGTATGTTGTTTGGTCGGTCACTTTCTCACCCAATCTTAGGAAATGGGGCGGCAGACTACCTGTACCAATGACTGGTTTCTCCAGAAAGGCACCATTGATGACTTTACTTGGGGAACGATTGTCAGTGCATGTTTGGGTAGACTGGGCACCTCATTACCTCCGGAGATGCGGGTTCGAATCGACGGTCTTTGAACGTGTCCATTTAGAAATTTCCTCACCGACGTAGTTTTCCCCGTGTGCCCCTGCGAAAGGCCATGGCAGAAAGCGACATGTGCAGATTCGGGGTATTGACCGCTTCAGATCGGGCAAGCTCCGGCGAATATGATGACGTCAGTGGGCCAGCTATTGAGGAGTTCCTCAGAGAAGCAATCACCTCCAATTGGGACGTAGTCAGCAGGTTAGTTCCGGATGAGCAGCCTTCCATTGAAGCAGCAATAATCGAGCTCATTGAAGATGAGGATTGTTCCGTGGTCGTTACCACAGGGGGCACCGGCCCATCTCCGAGAGACGTGACTCCCGAGGCAACAGTAGCAGTTTGCGAAAGGATGCTACCGGGTTTCGGCGAGCAGATGAGGGCCATATCAATGAAGCACGTACCTACAGCGATGCTTTCCAGACAGGTTGCAGGCATTAGGGGGGCATCTCTGGTCATTAACCTCCCAGGTTCCCCGAGGTCCATCAGGGAGATTCTTGATTCGGTCTTTGCCGCCGTGCCCTACTGTGTGGATCTAATAGGGGGCCCCTATATTACAACTAATCCAGATGTGGTGGACTCGTTCAGGCCCCCTCATGCCATACGCGAATGATTCATCCGCTCTAGTGGGCTCGGAGGCATATGGCGAAAGTAAAGACGGGCCCTATTTCCACAGAAAGATCGAACGACAAGATTAGGGAAGTCGAAGTAAAGCTCGACTTCACGCCCAATGCCCTTGCCTCACTTCTCTACAGTCAGGGAAACACTCAGGTCCTTGTATGTGTAACAAAGGCTGACTCCCTGCCTAGGTGGTTCCCTAGAGACTCCCAGAGGGGGTGGATTCATGCCGAGTACTCCCTTCTGCCGGGTTCTACGGATACAAGATTTCGTAGGGAGAGAAACGGTGCCAAGGGAAGGACAATGGAGATTGAGAGGTTAGTAGCACGCTCGCTTAGGGGTGCTGTGGATCTAGATGAATTGGGGCCTGTCGCACTAACTGTTGACTGCGATATCCTGAACGCCGACGGAGGAACAAGGTGCGCTTCCATTACTGCTGCTAGCATCGCTCTAAGGCTGGCAGTTAGGAGGCTAATTTCATCTGGAGATTGTCTGCCCAGTGAGAAGAGACTAACCCGGGAAGAGGTCAGAAAGGGGGCCAAGCCAGAAAAGCTCTCAGAGGAAGAGATGAGGCTACATGAGGAATCAGTAATGCCCAACGATGTGGCTGCAATCAGCGTTGGAATGGTCGGAGGCGAGGTTTGGACTGACCTTGACTACATCCTCGACAGCAATGCTGACGTGGATATGAACGTCGTAATGACTAGCGCTGGTAGGTTCGTGGAGGTACAGGGAACCGGAGAGGAAGCAACATATTCCAGAGAAGAGCTTGAATCACTGGTAGAAGCCGCAGTCAATGGCATTTCAGAACTCCATGACTTCCAATCAAAGCTCCTCTCGGAGTCTAGTTGATGGTGGGACTGGCCGGACTTGAACCAGCGGCCTCCGCATCTTCAGTGCGGCGCTCTCCCAGCTGAGCTACAGTCCCGTAGCGTTTCCGCGACTGCAGTTCTGGCTTCAACTCTTCCGAGGGGTTGACTTTCCCACGCAAGCCCCAAGATCCCCCATATGGGGCATTCAAAGCAAGATGCTTCGCGAATGATCACTCTTCTTCGTCTACCTTTCGGACGTTAATGGCATTGGGCCCCTTGTCACTCTCTCCAATTTCGAACTCTACAGAGTCCCCTTCGCTAATTCTTCCATCGACCTGAGTTGTGTGGACGAAGAGATCATCCCCACCCTCCATTCCAATGAACCCGTAACCTTTTGTGTAGTTGAACCACTTCACAGTTCCTCGCTCCATGACCCCTCCCCCTATCAGTCGGTTATTGAATTAGACTAGTCGACAGGTGTCAAATGTTAGAACAAGTCGTCCTCACTCTCTCCTTCGTCGAAAGCCATCATCCCGCCAGTCTTGCCAGATTTTGCCTTGGGCGCAGCCTTCTTGGCCTTTTCAGCAGGCTTCTCTTCGCCTGTTACCTGGGCCCGCCTCTCAGCTGCAATTTCCTCTTCCCTCCTCTTCAGCTCTTCGGGGTCTATCCCCTGTATAGCTGCGAGTTTTGCCCTCCTCTCGTCTCGGGCCCTTATCTCGAGCAATCTCTGTCTAGCCTTGTCATAGTGCTGTAGCATGTACATAGCATCGTGTTCAAGAAGCGGTGAGTCAGAGATGATGGTGATATCCATCCAGTCACCCTCTTCTGCAAGATACTCTGCGAATGGCTCGAACTTCAGGTCTGACTTCTTGATCTGAGTGTAGTGGAGAGCATTCCCCATTCTATGCTCAACTCCTGCAAAGTGACAGTAGAAGGTGGATCCGCCGTATGTTTCTCTGGCCTGGTCAAATAGCTCCGCATAGTCCTCGCTAGTCCTAAGTCTCCCATGCCCCCTAGCATGTATGTGGCCCATGTTCAGGACTGGAACGGTCCCCTCGACATGGTTGCAAACCTCTAGGACTTCTTCTACGGTTCCCCAAAGCTCCTGCCTTCCCGATGTCTCGATCCCTACTAGGGACGGTTCCGCCTCGTGGACCCAAGGGAAGGCGGAGTAGTCATCTTCTTCTTCTTCGTCCCCCCAGACCTCCCTCACCCTGTCCACGACTCCGGCCATAACGTTGGCAACTTGCTCGTTTGCCTCCTGCCCCGGATCGTAGTCCCCATAGGGTCCAACATGGAACGTTAGGTGCCTAGCGTTGATGATCTTCCCTGCTTGAAGGCTAGTCTCCATCTTCGAAAGGGTCCTGTTCCTCTCTCTCTCGCTCCCAAGAAGCTCAGCGTAGTATGGTCCGTGCATGTTCATCTCGAAGTCAGACTTCCAAGAGAGGATTCCAGCTTGCCAGTATTGGTCGAAGTGCTGGGGCTGAATTGTCCGTACGGTCTGGACTTCCATCGCATCTAGGCCTAGGACGGTAATATCGTCCATCCCTTCTACGATAGTTCGGCCTTTGCAGGATAGGGGAACTCCCGCTGGCCCTAGTTTGAGTGGCATCCCTTCGGTCCTCGCGGGTCCGGCCGAAAGGGTGCCCCTTCAAAAGGGGTTTCCGATGAAGGCCCGCAAACAACGCATCATTGCAATAACGATCTCGCTGCAGAAGCTATCCCAGAAGGCCCGGGTCCGGAGGTGGAGAGCCCACAGATGAATGATGAAAGCCACATATGTGGGCCGAACCCATCTCCCAAAACCAGCTCTTCTGAGCCAAGGGAGTGTGAAACCTTGGCGATACCTTGAGAGGGCTCGAAAGAGCAAACAATCGGGACCATTCCCGTGGTCCTGACTTCATCGATCAACTTCGAGGGATCTGACTCCTCTAGAACTGAAACCGCTTCTATCGCCTCCTGACTAAGGTAGAGTAGCTCGATCTGCCTTATTCTCTGGATCACGTATCCCCATGCCTCCTCCATCCTCGTTGGGTCTTTTGGGACTGTTACTACCATCGCAGTCTTGCTACCTTCTAGTTCTGAGAACACCAAGGATGACCCCCATGCGCCCTTCATGGAATCCCCCTCCACGACCAACTCAGAAGAGGTCACAAGCCAGTTTGCAGAACTTAGAGCGCCCCGCCAGTCTATCATACCCTGGTCTAGACCTGCCTCAAATTCTCGATCAATTACGAACTCAACATCAGCGCCATAGGCTCCAGCTTCAATCCCCACTTTGGAAGCAGCATCGCTTCTGTCGTGTCTGCCCAAGCATACCATGCTGACGGGGGCGCTAACCATGGTTCGCGCTCAGCTTATCGGTGATGAGGGTTGCCTACTCGGATTTCCATCTAAGCAGGGCTATGGCCCCTCCCATACCGAGTAGCTGCTGCCCTGAATCGTGATCCGTCGAGGCTTGGACTACCCTGCCTCCAGAACCCTCGATCATTTCGGCGACAGATCCCCACTCAGCCACTTCCTCGGACCTTAGCATACTCGCTTCTATCACAAGGGTCTCCACCGCCCCTTGTTCAGCTGCTGCCCTCACGGGGCCAATTCCGAATGTAACTGCGCCTTCTGTTGATATCCTCCTGAGTCCTTCCTCTATGGCCCTAACCTGTTCGACTAGAGCGTGTTCCCCTAGCAGCGAGTCAGCAAGCCCCTCTGCTAGGACTTCGTTAGCAGCAGACCTCCCCCCAATAGTCGTGGGAGCGTTCACTATGCTGTTCTTGGCCCCAATGCTCCTCAGGTTCGCCTCGAAGCCTTCCCTCGCAAGACCAGGGCCACAGATCACAATTGGCATCTCTTCAGGAAACACCATCTTAGTCTCCTTTGCGACACCTTCGAAGAACTCTCTTCTCACCACCGTCGAGTCTCCTGACCTCTTGCCACCACCACGAAGGCTGAAATTGGAGACGTCGCGAATCCCATGTGAAGCTACCTCGAAGATTAGGACTTCGTCGCTCTCAACGACTATCAGGCCCAATCGCGCTTTCGTTCCGGAAGAGATAGCTTCCTTGATCAGGGCAAGGTCTGACTTTGACATCCCCCCCTCCCTGGAGATCTCGACTTCGTCACCAGCCCCGATAACATGGGTGTGGTGGCTGCCGATATCGATCTTTGCCTCCTTGATCACCCCGTGGACCCTTAGGTTCTCGGTGAACGGCTGAAATGCCGTATCGGAAGCCTCGAGAAGGATCCACATCGGCTTCCTCTCAGCACTCTTGGCCCTGCCTTCCTCCTTGGTCCCAGTCGTAGAGTCCCTCCTGTGGGAAAGCATTCCAACCAGACAACCCGTGCCACAGACCTGTGATAGGACCCATAGGTCGTCCTCGCTCTCTATCCTCAGCCTGACTCCCTCGTCTAACCACTTGACACGACGCATTGCTCGCCCCTCCCTAACGCTAGGCGAAGGCTCGCTCTTGAAACCTTCATCGCTCATGCCCGTTACCGATGGCCATGGGCGGGCCATCCTTCTGGGGCGTCGCAGGCAAACCAATCTCTCACTCCCCTACTCCCCTCCTGTTTTCCATAGTGGCAGAATTTCTAGGGACCGATCAGGCGGATAAGGTCTACATCGAAGCGAGTGATATGGAAGAGTTCTTGGACAATGTTTCGGAAATGCACGGCGATCTATGGGTGTCTTGCACCTCGCCACTGAAGCACTTGGCTCCAAACCGTTTGGGAGTCTCTTGCCCAGAAGGCGTGGGGGCCGTCAACCAGCTCATGAGGTCAGGAGGCCACTGGTCCGGGGAGAACACAGATGGAAGGGGCTTCGTGCGCGCCTGCAGACACATTGGGATCGAACCTCGGGATTCCACCCTAAGGATTAGGGGGGGCGGTTCTGCTGCCAGGTCAATAGCCCATGCATGGTCTTCAGAGGGGGGCGATCTGATACCTATGATAGGCCGTAGGGCCCTACCAAGCGGGCCATGGGACTCTAACATTCTCGAGTCTGGAGAGGCGAACATCGCAGTGGACCTCGATGCAGCCCCCGCGGGGGGTGAATCCCTAGAAATGGATGCCGACATCCAGGTGTCGGTATCATACTCGGAGGGGGAATCTCCCGAAGAGTTCGCAGTCATCATGCTTGCTGCACAGCATCTAGAGGCTTGGAGAACGCTTTTCGCACCCTCTAGAGATTCCGAGCTCCCTAGTCTGGGAGATGTTCTCTCAAGGCTTTAATCGGCATCCAATGAATCAGATCCCTGCATTAGCTAGACACGTATATTCTCTCACAGAGGTATGTTTCCGTGCTTTTTGGGGATCACGAGCTCCCTCTTCGAGAGCAGCGGCCTGAGCGCGCTAACAAGAGCCCCCCTGGTCTGCGAGGGTTCGATAACGTCGTCAAGCCATCCGTGCCGGGCCGCAACGTACGGGTCCCCGAACTTTTCCCTATAGTCGTCCACCAGCTCAGAGTAGGTTTCCTCAGGGTTCTCCGAACTGGCGAGCTCTGCTCTGTGGATAATGCTCACTGCCCCCTCGGCCCCCATTACCGCTAGCTCTCCAGTTGGCCAGGCGACGTTGTAGTCCGACCCCAGGTGCTTGCAGCTCATTGCGAGGTATGCCCCCCCGTACGCTTTCCTAGTCACCACAGTGAGTTTGGGGATCGTTGCCTCGGCATATGCGTAAAGTAGCTTGGCGCCATGCCTGATTATCCCGCCCCACTCTTGCACGGTCCCCGGGAGGAAGCCGGGAACGTCAACGAAGGTAACTACGGGGATGTTGAAGCAGTCGCAGGTCCTGATGAACCTGGCCGCCTTCACTGACGCATCTATGTCTAGGCAGCCTGCTAAGACGGACGGCTGGTTTCCCACTACTCCGATGGTGTTTCCATCTAGCCTAGCGAAGCCAATGGTCACATTCTCAGCGTAAGTGGGGAAGAGCTCTAGGAACCTCTTCCCGTCCACTACCTGATCTATCACCTTCCTCATGTCATAGGGCCTGTCGGAATCATGTGGTACCAGATCCTCCATGCCCTTGCACTTCCTGTCCCACTTCTCACTAGATCCAATTACCGGGGGGTCAGAGAGGGTGTGGTCTGGCAAGTATGAGAGTATCTCGGCAGCTTGGTCGAAGGAGTCGCTCTCATTTTCAGCCACCAAGCAGGCTACTCCGCTCCTGCTCGCGTGCTGACCGGCACCCCCCAGGCCCTCTTCGTCCACCTCTCCATCGATTATCTCTGGGATTACGTATGGGCTCCTCATGAACATCCTCCCCCTGTCTCGTCCGAGAATGACAAAGTCGGAAACACCGGCTGCCAGGGCGCTGGTCCCAGACACCGTACCGAGAACTATCGAAATTATTGGGATCCTCCCAGAACAAGAAACGAGTCTGTCAAGCAGCTCTCCGGTCGAGCCAAGGGAAGTCACCCCCTCATGGGGCCTCTGGCCGTCCCCGTCCCATATCCCAACTATCGGGAGCCGTGACTTCTCCGCTAACTCGATCACCTTCACGATCTTCTTCGCATGCATCTCCCCCATGGTTCCCGAGAATACCGAGTAATCCTGGGAGAAGCAGGCTACTCTCCTGCCATCTATCATCCCGTGCCCAGCTACGACCCCGTCGCCTAGGGGGGCGTGCAAATGCAGACCATGGTCCCCTGACCTATGTTTGACGAATGCATCCAGCTCGACGAAGCTACCCTCGTCCAGCAACCCCTCAATCCTCTCCCTGGCCGTCTTGGCCCCCGATTCCCTTAGCTCCTTCGAAACTTCCCTGTCTCCTGGCGATCTGGCCCGGTGCCTCATCGCATCAAGCTCATCGCTAGGGGTCGAGCTCGCCATGAGGGGGCCAAGTGCTAGCCGGTTCTTCAGCAAAGCGGATGCCCTAGGACCTAGAGAATGCCGGATTCTCACCTATCAGGTCCCTCTGCCACCCCTCCTCAACCGCATCTTTGCCACCTACCGAGAGGAGATGGTGCAGTTTCACCAGCGCGGAACCAGGGGGGCAAAGCGACCCATGGCCTATTATCCCCATATCCATCTGGTCCCTTCCCTTCGAGTAGACGTTCATGTTAACCGGCCCGTGAATTGTCTGGGTAACAATCACAACCACACCTCCACCTTTCACATGGTCCTCTATCATTACTCGAAGCCTCGTGTTCTCGAGGCTGTCTTCCTCTGGATCAGAGATCGGGAGGTGACCTAGTCCGGTTCCATGGAACAGTAGGGCATCGAATCCGGAGTCGATGGCTCCTTGGACCAAGTCCGGGTGGAGGTGGGCGTCAGAGATGAACTGGGCAATCCTGATCCCCTCGTCGTACTCCTTCGGTGATATCGCCTCAACCCTAGCGTCATGAGCCTCCGGTGAGTAGTCAATTACTGGTTCTCCCCGACCTATTTCTATATGCGCAAGCACCTCTTGGTTGATCGGTTTGAATGCATCTCTTCTAGAGGAGTGGTACTTCCTGCAAGAGCACCCCGGAAGAACTGCGCACTTTCCGTCAGAAGAGCTGGAGTGAAGGACAACCACAGCGGAGTCCCTGTAGCCCGATGGCTGGGGGCCGTGAGCCGCCCAATGGACCGCTGCGATCAGGTTCTCTGCCGCGTCAGAAGAACCCCTGTCTGGAGACCGCTGGGATCCCGTCAGAACTATCCTGCCCGGAGGCCTCCCGCCCTGGCCGGACCACCCGTAGGACATAGCAGCAGCAGAGAGGTGCAGAGTATCGGTTCCGTGGGTGATTACGCACCCAACCGCGCCCTCTGCGAAGGCCTCCTCAGTGGCTCTCAGCATCCTGTTCCAATGCCTGGGCCGGATGTCGTCGGACCACATGTTGCCCAGCTTGACAGCGCGAATCCTGGCTATCCCCCTTAGCTCCGGAACAGCGTCCAGAAGCTCGTGTGGGTCGAACCTAGCAGTCACTGCTCCAGTGGCGTAGTCAACCTTGCTGGCAATCGTCCCGCCAGTGTGGATAAGGTGCACAAGGGGTAGGGACTGGTCTTGTTCGATCTCCGGGGTCGCGGGCTCCTCGATAGCGGGGACATCTTCTAGGATCTCGAAGGAGTCAACATACGTCTGGGGGAACGAAACGTTGTACCCATTCTGGAGCTTCATGGTGAGGAGGTTCGCCCCAGAGGGAGGAAGGGCCAGTCCGACGTGCTCCGCCTTGCCAGACCAGGTCTTTACCACCATCCTGACTGGTGTACCCGGCTTCGGCCAACCCTCCATGGAGTTCCTGGGGAGAAACTAGCCAATGAAGGAAGCGGAAGCCAGAACCTCAACAAACCCAATGGGGGCGATTGGACAGGCTTCAAATCTCCATGCGCGTGTGAGTAGTTATGCCAGCCGATGGCCTGCCAACAATACAGAACAAAAAACAGAGGACTACGCCAATAGGACTTGCCGTCCTGATGCTCTTCTCAGCCATGGCCCCAGTAGCCATGGCAGCTGCCTCGATATCGGTGTACTCCGACTCGACAGCGCTAGACGCCTCCGAGGGTAGTCCCGCTAACTACACCGTCACCGTCGACAACGATGGCTCGGAATACCTAACTGTCACGATCACCCTGACCCAGGGCTCCACTTGCGACGGGTACGCCTCATCTTCGGACTACACCACCATCCCACTCGGAGCGGGCTCGTCCACAACTCTGACTCTAAGCGTTAGCGTAAACTCCACTGCGACCGGAGACTGCGACACCACTCTGATGGCCGTTGGTTCGGACAGCTCGGGGTCTACAGTGCAGAGTGACTTGGTCGTGACCACAACTGGGAACCCCACATGGCCCTCTGGGCACACCAGATTCGTATACATCAGGACGGTGGACTCCGGGGCCAACTCCCAGACACCCTACACGCTGGAGTTCTCAGCCCCTCCCATGTCCGATAACTCCCCCTACGACATGGCCCAGTTCTGCCACATCAGCAACGGTGACGACGACGACGTCTGGGAGGCCTTCGTCCCAACCGACTTCAACAGCATCACCAGCTGGAGCGTGAAGAACGTGAACGGAATCAGCTTGGGCCAGTACGTCTCCTACAACCTCACGGACGCGGAGGGAGGGGCAATGTCGTTCCCCATGGTGACATTCGAGCAGAACACCTCGGCCTCCGGCCACGTGGCCTCGACCCTTTCGGACTCGGAGTCCTACCCATGCCACTCCCCCGGGGATGACGGCGACGGCAGCGACCCGCCAGATGGGGGCGGACCAGCCGAGATGGGGATAGTCACATACGAGAACTCCAGCGGAGTCATGACCCACTGCAGCTACGACTGGACACTATCTGATGCATGCCCCATGGACCTGTCCACCTTCGAGGAGGGCTCCGTGCAGATCACCGTGGGGGCCTGGAACCTTAGCAACTTGAGCGCATCCCTGGAGGTCTTGTCCTGGGTCGACAACATGTCGACCAACAACTTCACCCTCTCATTCAGCGACACACACAGCATAGAGGTCATCCTGCCGTTCTGGACCGACGAGTACAGCTGCAGCGCCAGGATCGAGGCCGTCCTACAAACTGGTGATGGCGGCCACTTGAACTGGAACAAGTCTTGGAACGACTTGTGCGAGGGCAGCCCCGCCCAGGCCGGAATTAGCTCTGTCCACTTGGCCGAGGACTGGGGGGCGAGCGTCTGGAACCTTACTGGAGACGAGACGGACAGCGTCAATGCCAGCGATCATCCCTACGAGAACAACTGGATGTTCTCCACGGTCGTCAACAGCACAAACCAGGGCACAGTCAACCTCACCTACGTGGTGAAGAAGGACGGCTTGATCTCATCTCAGGGCCACGAGGAGAGGTACTCCTCTGTCGGAGAGGTCAGCCAGTTCTACACGGCCCCATTCACGGTCAGCCCATACGACTGCAACGTAACTCTAGACCTGGATCTCCTGGACGCCGGCGGTAACACCCTGGACTCGGAATCCCACACCCTAGACGCACCCTGCGAGGCCCAGCCCCAGACCGAGGTGGTCGAAGTATCCCTCTCTTCGGATTACAACTGGTCTACGTGGGCGGTCTCCGACGGCGATCCCATCGGTGCGAGCCATTCGCCGGATTCGCCGGATTACTTCCTCCAGATTGCCATAAACAACACCACGGACGACTGGGACGAGGACTGGCCCGAGCTACTCAACCTTAGCTACACCCTGACCATAGACGGGTTCGTTGCTATGCAAGGTTACGACTCCCAATACGTCTACTCGGATGATAATTGGGACCTGGCCGACATGGCTCTTTGGACCAGCCACTTCGTGGTCTCGCCCTACGACTGCAGCGTCGTCTTCGACGCCGACTTGCTGGACGACGATGGCAACCTGCTGGACGAAGTCACACTCGCCCTAGACGCACCCTGCGAGGCCTCTCCAGTTACAGAGATAGTTGATCTGGAGATTCTAAACGAGTCCTACTGGGATTGGGAGGAAATCTCCGACGGGGACCCCATCGACGCGAACAATGGGTACCGGTTCTCGTTGTTCGTCGACAACGCTTCCGACGAGTGGGACGACGACTGGACGGAATGGTTCGAGCTTTGCTACGAGGTCATCATCGATGGCGAGATGGAGTTAGACGCTTGCCTGATTTCTTGGGTCTATGATGACATCTCCGACGATTGGGACATGTCCTGGGAGACTGACTCTTTCTGGGTGAGCCCCTACGACTGCAACGTCACCTTCGACGCCGACTTGCTGGACGACGATGGCATCCTAGTTGACGATTTCACACTCTCTCTCAACGCCCCGTGCGAGGACATACCCGTTACCGAGATCGTGGATCTTCAGATCCTCGACGAGGGGGACTGGTCGTGGGTTGACGTCTCCGACGGCGACTCGATCAACTCTACTGACTTCGGCTACAGATTCTCCCTCGGCGTTGCCAACGCATCCGGAGACTGGACCGAAGACTGGACCGAATGGTTCGATCTGTGCTACGAGGTCCTGATAGATGGCGATTCGGAGTTTGCCGGTGAAGTATGCGAAACCAGGTCCCCATCTGACGATATTTCCTGGGAGACCAGCTCATCCTTCTGGGTTAGCCCCTATGACTGCCTGGTGGTATTCAACGCAACTCTCCGGGACGACGAAGACAACCATGTGGACGACGTCCTCATCTCGCTCAACGCCCCGTGTGAGGACCCCCCTGCAACTGAGATCGTTTATCTGCAGGTCCTAGACCAGGAGAACTGGACTTGGGAAGAGGTCTCAGACGGCGACTCGATCAACTCGACCGACTTCGGCTACATGTTCTCGGTTTACATCGACAACGCGACAAACTATTGGGATGACGGCTGGACGGACTGGTTCGACCTGTGCTATGAGATCCTGGTAGACAACGTGTCAGTATTCGGACTAGAGATGTGCGAGACCCAGAATGCCATTGACGACCCTGCCGACGGTTGGGATATGTACTGGGAGACTCACACGTTCTGGTTAGGCACATACGACTGCCTTGTGCAATTCAACGTCACTCTCTGGGACGAAGATGACAATCTGGTGGACGACGTCCTAATTTCCCTTGACGCTCCTTGCGAGGATCCCCCTGTGACGGAGATCGTGGATATTCAGATCCTCGACGAGCAGCACTGGGTCTGGGAGGAAGTCTCGGAAGGGGACTTAATCAACGTCTCCGACGCTGGCTACCAGTTCTCCGTGTACATCGACAACTCCTCCGGCGAGGGTTACGATGATTGGACGGACTGGTTCGACCTGTGCTACGAGATACTCGTAGACAACGTTTCATTATTCGGACTAGAGACGTGCGAGACTCAGTGGGTCTACGAAGACTCTGCCGACGATTGGGACATGTCCTGGGAGACTAACTCCTTCTGGTTCGACCAACATGCCTGCGAGATCACCTTCAACGCATGGTTGAATACCGACAACGGAGATGAGGTCGACAACACCACAATTTCCCTAGATGCGCCTTGCGTGGAACCGACCGCCCTTGCCATCACGGAGGTGGAGCTCGGTTACTTCGGCATAGACGAATTCTCAGTTGCGGGCAACAACGCCACCCTTGGAATTTCGGACTACTGGGTTGACGTGACACTCTCCAGCCCAGAGTATCCGTTCGACACCCATATGAACGTGGTAGTTTCATTCGATGGGTTCGAGGTTTACAACCACACCCAGTACTCCTCATCCATCGCAGGAGCCGACGAGTACCTGTTCTTGATGCCAGGGACATTCTTCGTGGACCTGACCGTGTGCCAGATCCAGATTGACTCATTCCTCAAGTCGTGGAACGGGTCGATCATCGTCTGGGCTTCCAACTCCGCTGTCGGCCCCTGTGACACGGACATGGACAACGACGGTGTCGGTGACAGCGATGATGCCTTCCCATTCGACCCGCTCGAGTACGCAGACTCGGACGGCGACGGCGTGGGCGACAACTCGGACGCCTTCCCCTTCGATGCCAACGAGACACAGGACTCCGACGCAGATGGTATAGGGAACAACGCCGACACCGATGACGACGGCGACGGGATAGACGACGACCAGGACGACAGCGACGGCGACGGCATAACTGACAATCTGGACGCCTTCCCATTCGATGCCAACGAGTCAATCGACTCCGACGGCGACGGCGTGGGTGACAACTCGGACGCCTTCCCTAACGATGCCAACGAGTCAACAGACTCCGACGGCGATGGAATAGGCGACAACTCTGATGACGACGTAGACGGAGACGGCACCCCCAACGACTTCGACGACTTCCCACTGAGTTCTAGCAACGTCGAAGACAGCGACCTCGACGGAGTGAAGGACGGCGATGACGCCTTCCCGGACGATCCCAACGAGTACATCGACACCGACGGAGATGGAATGGGCAACAACGCGGACCCCGATGACGACAATGATGGCACCCTAGACATTCTCGATGCCTTGCCACTGGATCCCACTGAGACCTCAGACACCGACAAGGACGGGTTCGGAGACAACTCGGACGCCTTCCCCAACGACCCCAGGGAGCACTCGGACTCCGACGGGGACGGAGTCGGCGACAACACGGACAAGTTCCCATCCGACCCCTACGAGCAATATGACTTCGATAACGACGGAGTCGGAGACAACTCGGACGCCTTCCCAAACGACCCCAACGAATATTCAGACTCCGATGGGGACGGCTACGGAAACAACAACGACGCATTCCCCTACGATCCCTCCGAGTGGAGGGACTCCAACGGCGACGGAGTCGGAGACAACGAGCAATCGGGCTCAAGCGGTGGTCAGCAATCTGACTCCGACGAGGAAGGAGGCAGCACTACTTCCCTGCCGGGCTTCTCCCCTGTGGCAGCAGCAGTATCCCTCACTCTAGCAGCAATGGCAATCTCCCGCTGGGGAAGGGAAGAGTAGTGGTGCCGGGAGCGGGACTTGAACCCGCGACCTTCGGATGACTCAGGCATCTCGAAGGGGGCCTTCGGCGCGAACGTGCCTTGCGGCTGCCCTATGAGTCCGACGCGCTACCAACTACGCCACCCCGGCATAGAAACGAGGCGGAGGAAGAGGCCATTTGAGCCTTACCGGTGTTCACTGAGCGACCACCTCCCCACACGTAGGGTTGATGTGTCGCCCTCACTCGCCCGAATACAACATGGTAGATGTCGATACCGCCCTTAGGGCTAGCGCATACTCCGGCAAGAAGGGTTCTGGCGGATCGAAGGGAGGGGATGGCAAGGGTTCCAAGATCGAGCCATTCGAACCGGCGATCCACGCAGAGAAGGAGAGGGCAGACGCAATCTCGATGTGGATAGTAATCGTATTCGGACTATCGGTGGCTGCTCTGATGAGATTCTACATGATGCCCAACATGGAGGGAACGCAGCAAGCCCTTTGGCTCCTGCCGTTCCTGATGATCGCTCTAATCAGGCCCATACACCAGATTCTTGTGCCATCCAAGTTCTTCTCAGTGTACACCACTGGAAACTGGGTCAGGGCGTCTTTCCTTTACCTGTTCACTTGGCTTGCGCTATCTTTCGCTCTGGTAAACCCGCCCCTGGCAGACATCGCTTCCCCTCACCTAGCCGATGCAATAGACATTGCTGACAGCGAGGGCATGTCCATGACAAAGCTATCCGGTGACGTATACGAGGTGAGAATATCACAGGACTCAATCCCGGTGCTGATGGCCCTAGCAGTAAGGGACAATGTCGATGCGGAGAACTCTACCATGAACCTGACCATACAGAAGGTCGGCCAGATGGAACCGATAGTCAGCGTCTTTGGTTCCGTTTCAGAGATTGCGGCAGCGGGCCCTGGAGATGCCTTCGAATCGGTAGAGCCCGAAGACTGGAGGAGGGGGCTGAGGAAGAACTCCCTTACCAACGAGTACGTAGGGCCGAAAGTGGCACCCCATCCCCAGGACGTCGCCATGGCTTGGGACTTGTGCCCCGATGGCTGCGGTCCAGGGGAATACATAGTGAAAGTCGAGCTTTATGAGGAGGGCGACATGATCCCTTGGAGCACATCTCGCAACTCATGGTCAGCCGATTTCACCATCAGCATTCTGCAGTCTTCTTCCTAATTGCCTATCAGACCGCATAACCTCGCAGCCATGGCATCGAGCTGCAACGATTCGCCACCACCTTCGACCATCCTGAAGTCGCACTCCGCCATTACCTCCGTGACTGCAAGCTTCTGGGACTCGTCTAGGAAGGTCACTGAACCCAACTCCCTGTGTAGTTGATTCACCAAGTCCGTGCCCGCGAGTCCGAACCTGTCCAGAATCCCCTTCATCCTCCGTCTTGCTGGCTGGAACCCGTCTTCCTTGCAGGCGAGGAAGAAACCGTGCAGCTCCTCTGGAGGTGCAGTTGCCGTGGTCTCGTAGACGAGATCCCTGGTCACATGCATGTCCAGAGATGCAGCGACTTGGAGGGAGGTGATTGCCTTCCTGAGGTCACCAAGGCTAACTTTGGCTATCGCCTTCGCGGCGTCATCCTCTAGCTTGACACCCTCGCTGCTAGCCACTTCTAGGACCTTCTCGAGCACCTTTTCGCTGTCAAGTGGTCTAAATCTGAATACTGCGCACCTGGACTGGATCGCCTCCACTACCTTCGAGGAGTAGTTGCAGGATAGTATGAACCTGCAAGTCTCAGCGTACTGCTCCATAATTCTCCTAAGTGCCCCCTGTGCATCCGGGGTGAGCGCATCTGCCTCGTCTAGGAAAATTACTTTGAACGTGCTACCGGGCATCGGAGCTGTTCTGGCGAACTGCTTCACCTTGGTCCGTATAGACTCCAGCTTCCTCTCGTCGCTGGCGTTCATCTCAAGCAGGTTGCTCCTGAAGCCATCACCGAAAACGTCCCTAGCTAGAGCCAGTGCAGCAGTCGTCTTTCCCGTGCCCGGAGGGCCCGCGAACATCAGGTGAGGAAAGGTTCTGGTCCGGGCATATGCACTGAGCCTGTCCACCACTGCCTTCTGCCCTTTCATATCCTCGACAGATCGCGGCCTGTGCCGCTCTACCCACAGTTCGCTCATGACAGCCCCGTCCTTGCCTGTAGCGAGCGTCCTTGAAGGTTGGGGATGGCTTTCTTCGGAGCTCAGTAACTCTCTTCCTTGCTGGGGAATGATCCTTGCCTGACGTCATCTATGTACTGCCTCACTGCACCATCGACCGATTCCCCTAGGTCGGCATAACGCCTCAAGAACCTAGGAGAGAAGTCCTTGGTTATTCCAAGCATGTCGTGCAGGACAAGAACCTGGCCGTCGCAATCGGGACCAGCACCAATCCCTATTGTGGGGACGTTGAGTTTTTCACTAACCTTCCTAGCAAGATCCGCTGGAATCTTCTCCAAGACTACAGAGAAGCACCCTGCCTCTTGCAGAGCCACGGCGTCGTCCAGGAGCTTGGAAGCTTCTGCATCCTCCTCGGCCCTCACTGAGTACGTACCGAATTTGTAAATGGACTGTGGAGTCAGACCAAGGTGGCCCATCACTGGAATCCCGGCAGTAAGGATCCTCTTTACGGAGTCAACTACCTCATTTCCCCCCTCAATCTTGACGGCATGGCCGCCAGACTCTTTCAGGATCCTAATCGCGCTCTTCAGTGCGAGCTTGGAATCCCCTTGGTAGCTACCAAATGGCATGTCGACAACAACTAGAGCCCTGTCGACAGCGTTCACAACGCACTTGGCGTGGTATATCATGTGGTCAAGTGTGATTGGCACGGTGGTATCATTGCCCGCCATAACGTTGGAAGCAGAGTCTCCAACTAGTATGACGTCAACTCCAGCCCCATCTACTAGGCGGGCTAGGGAGTAGTCGTATGCCGTAAGCATCGAGATCTTCTCGCCTGACCTCTTCATCTCCTGAAGGGTGTGGGTAGTCACCTTCTTCGCTCTGCTGGATACCACTGGCTCACCCGGGAACTATCCCAGAACGGTTGCAGCCTTCAACCACACGCAAGATAAATCAACGCTGGGGTTCGATTTCATCTGCCATCTTTAGGAACTCCTCGATGTCAATAAGCCCATCCTCATTCTCGTCCCCAGAACGGAAGATGTCCCTAACAGTCTGGTCTCTCTGGCTAGACTTGGTCCTAGAAACAACGATCGAATCATCTGGGATGTTTGCACCTCCCTTGTCGATGTAGCCTAGCAACAAAACCGCACTAACGAACTCGCCCAGATCGAGGCTTCCCTTGCCTTCAAGGTCAGACTCGTAGAATGCCGCGTATCGCCTTCTTGTCTCCTCTCCTCTTGGGTCCAAGATCTTCTTGACGGCTGAATCCCAAGGGGTGATTCTTGGCTCAGAGTGACTTCTCCCATAGCCCAAGTAGATTATTGACCCTAGGACAATAGCAGCAGTGGCGCCAATTACAGCCTTCGATCCCATCAAAAATAGAAGTCCTGCACCACCAAAGATTCCGAACAACTGGATCCCAGGGTAAAGGGGCCACGGCGTCTTCCATTCGGGACGATACCACCCATGCGACGAAGAAGATGTGCGTAGGACGATGACGCAACCGTTTATCACCATGAAAATCATGATTTTGAATCCAGAGGCGAGTTTGGCCACGTCTTTGACGTCCAGTAAGGTCAGTGCAGCCGCGATGGACAGGCCCGTGGCAATTATCGCCCAATGCGGGGTATTGTACTTCTCGTGAATCCCCTCTAGAAATTCAGGCATTAGCCGGTCCCTGGACATGGCGAACGGAAATCGTGATGACGCTAGAATCCCTGCTAGTGACATCGATGCCATGGTCACCACTGCCAGAAATGCCGCAATGTTGGCCACCGTCTTACCCCCAACAGCATCAGCAAACACGTAGACTGGGTCCTCACGAGCCTTTGAGCCATCGTAGCTCATGTATTCTACGGGGTCAACAGTCAGAGCCATGACAAGAGTCACAGTGACGTACAATGCACAACTAATCAACAGGGAGAGTAGTATTCCGTAGGGAAGGTTCCTCTCCGGGTTCTTCACCTCTCCCCCAACAGCAGCTATCTTGGTAACCCCGGCATAGGAAACGAAGACAAATGCCGATGTGGTAGCCACAGAACTCCATCCTCCCCCAATTGCCTCCCTCGATGTCGCCGCGTCCCAGTTTAGGTCAGAGGTCAGCAGGGCCCAGATGCATATCGCGAACAGGTATGTGGTGGAGAACATGACTATCGGAATTTGCACCCTCTTGATGCTCTTGACTCCGAGAATATTGATTACAACGATAATCGCCAGAAGTATAAGTGCTATCAGGTTGACATTTTCTGACAGCCACCCTTCCTCCCAACTAGGGGCCAGTATTTCTTCAAAAACCCA
>CEVZ01234528.1_pt1 | contig 40890 bp, 46 predicted proteins | sample 361371 | NCBI WGS metagenome assembly CEVZ01 (sample SAMEA2620217, study PRJEB7988) | marine metagenome | isolation source: saline water (ENVO:00002010), including
GTAATGCACGAGCGTAATGCTCACAACTTCCCACTTGACCTCGCTGCTGCTGAGTCCGTGCCTGTTGCACTGACTGCACCTGCAATCGGTTAAGTTACACCTGAGGAGCACAAGGTCAAATGACTCAATTTCTACTAAAGAATGCAGGTTATCTACCCATCTTTGAATTCTTATTCTTTGTTGCTGTAGGTATCACTTTAGGACCAGTCCTAACTTAAACTAGGCATTTCTTTTTATTACGTCGGGGGCAGAAATGCCCCCTTTTTTTATAAATAATAGTAGAATTAGAGGGTAGGAAGATGAATCAAACTCATCTTTGTTATGAGTCCGACAACGGAAATGCTTATGAAAAACGTACTACCTTACAATCAACTAGAGGCATGGCATCCTTTTGAGCCTAACCAAAATCATCGCGAGGATGATTACTACGAGTGCTTGGTTGAGTGTACAGATACAAGGTCAGCGTGCAAACGAATCTGTAAGGAGGTGTTAGACTACTAGACCAATAAAATCTATCGTATCTTTTAAGAGACTTGCTTCCACAGGTCTCTTTTTTAATGTTATAATTAGTAGGTACGGCGGAGTAAGAAATGAAAAAATTAATTGCAGCATTGACCGTTGGGATCGCACTAGGTGTCGCTACTTGTGCTTCAGCAGCACCTGTAAAAAGTGACTGGACAGGAGAGGATAGTATTACGAAGGGATGGTTTACATATGATGCGATGGGGTGTATGCTATTAAAGGAATGCAAAGAAGATATTACACAAGTAAAGAGTAGTGATGATATTAGAGACATGTTTCCCAATCAGAATTGGGATGTAGTGTCTGCAGAATTTGATGCCATTGTAAATGCATTTGATAAATTAGATATCAATGTATACGTTGCATCCCCCAGATACTTTCCTCCTGCTCACAGAGGTGTATACCACACGGTGAGCAACCATATGTATCTGAATGAGGCATGGGTTAGTCGTCCTCATATTTTGATGGCAGTCCTCAGGCATGAGGGTTGGCATGCTGCACAAGACTGTATGGCAGGGACGCTAGATAATACACTACTTGCTATTATCAAACCCGAAGAGGATGTGCCTGGTCTGTGGGCAGACATGGCAGCAAAAGCATACTACCAGAATCCTAAAGCGATCCCATGGGAGAAGGAGGCATTCTGGGCAGGTCATGAAGAGGGCATGACACAGGAAGCACTTGAAGTCTGTGCATCTGGCACTCCTATGTGGGAAGTATATCCACCCACTCCACTCACTAAGCAGTGGCTTATTGAAAACAATTACATTAAAGAATGAGTTATCTAGTCCACCCCTTACCTCCAAGAAAGGTATGGGTAAAGAAAGAGTATCTTTATGACCTAGAGAAGGGTCATGGAGAGATCACACCTGGTATTTGGATCTCAGTAAGAAGTATACAAGCGAAAGCATTATACTTTGAGACCCTACTGACTGATTACGGTGCACTGTTTGACAAGTTACCACTCAGTGCATTCGTATGGAAGGAAGATTATGATAAAGATAATCAACTACCACTAGATGTCCTAGAGTTGTGGGATTGTTTCGACTACAATATTACAGTGGTTGAGAAACCTATCCTTGGTCGCTGCTCTTTCTTTGGTAAAGATAGGAAGATGCATCCTGGTGAATATGAATTCACTATTGATACAGCACACCCTGACTTCTCTGTATTGGATACAAACTTTTCAGAGCATGATCCTGAGCATAAGACATTTAATATTATTGCACTGGACAATGGACAGTTTGCTGCACAACCTAACAATAGATGTCAATTCTTTGACAACAGTTTGGTAAACAATGATGCTCTACTACAACCTGACTTCAAAGTCTGCACACAAAACTATGCTGTAGAAACTCTACCTAAATGGTGGTCAGTTGGACACACAGATGAGTGGGCATACAAGACTATGGAAGAGGAAATAAATAACAAAGAAGATAACTAGTTGTAATGACAGCGGACCCAAGGTGTTATGGTGGAAGTTATTCACCACAGATACCTCAATTACAACCTAACGCACTCGACGCTGCCAACCCTAGGGATGTTACACAGTATATTCCTAGTGACCCAAGGCAAGCGGCTGGGACTCTGCAGCCTAGTGATCCCATCATTGGTGCTGATGGAAGATGCTACGGTCCGTTTAGACAGGAGTCACTCCAACCTAACCCGTTGGATGCATCTAATCCCGTCAGAATCACACTCGCCACACCACCGCCACCTCCTAGTAGTGGTGTGCCAACTTATGATGATCCTGCTGACAACCCTGCGAATAGATGTTACGGTCCTATTCCTATACCTAACAGTCCTGAGCGAGGCACGTCACCTGATCTACCTACACCCCCTCCACTTCCTCCATCTGATGAGGATATAGATCCTAGGGAAGTTATCAGACAGTTGGTTGGAAGATGTTATCCTCCTCTAGGACTTGATGATGGTGGGATTAGACAACCTGATATTGATCTACCTCCGTTTGATATACCTGATCTCAGGGTAGACCCACCGATCGATATGATCTGTGATATGTTTCCATACTTACCATTCTGTCCAGAGTGTGAGAAGTATGCTACAGATCCTAGTACGTGTGTAGAATTTCCTATTAAGATACCTACACCTGGCACAGGTATTCTTCCACCAACTATCGGTGGAGGAGGTAAAGACTGTGATAAAATATGGGAGTTGCAAAGAGATAATTTAGTTAAAGATATTGGTGATGGATACTGGGAGAGGACTGATACAAGAGAGCAATTCTATTGTCCACCTGAGCAGAAAAATGATGACTGGGGTAAGTGTGTAGAGGAAGCACTAGAGTGTTTGTTTAAACCATACATTGATGGTGCATGGCAACCACCTTCACAGGATTGTGTTACCTTCTACCCTAGAGGATATAACGGTAACATCAAGTCATTCTGTATTGCTAACTGCTATCCAGATAGAGTTGGTATCTATGAGTATGTGACACAGAAAGGTGCTGCTCTAGCATTTAAACCTTATGGTAGTGGTCTGCATAATCTATTAGGTGTGACCACAAACTATGATGGGTCATGGAATGGTAGTAAGATCGATAATCCTGGCGGTAATAAAATCTATACGTCTGCAGGTAACAGGACATACAGTGCTACTCTTGGTAGTGCTAACATCACTGTTAACGTTGAAGTATATAATGACAATGGTGAGTTTGATAGTAGATGGTATTGCACATACACTGGTGACCTACCTGCTGTAGGCACAGAAACCACAGCATCATTTACTGGTGACAGTGCTAGTTTTGATGTCACATTCATGGTGTTGGAAGGTAACAAGGCAGGCACTAATCATGACTATGGCACATCCTCTACACCTCCAACAGGATATACACTGACATCTAATCAACCTGTCTTCTACTTACATAAGAATAAGAAAGACGATAGATCAGTTGCAGTATACAAATACTATTCCAACTCTAGAAAAGATACTCTACTTACAATTAAACCAGGTGAGCCTGACACACCAGGCAATGGTGAGAGAGCAACCTTAAACGCAGGTGGGTATGGTTTCGTAGAAATTTTAGGATGGGCATATGAAGATGCTGCAGCCATGAATCCATACCTAGGTAAGAAAGAAAAGGCACAAGAATTACATAGGTATTATGACAAACTATTCTCTACAGCAGAAGTAAAATTCTCTGGTCAAAGTATTACAGTCTCTGGTAACTGTGACTTCACTATCGAGTGGTCATGGAAAGACTCTCCAAATATTGCAGGTGTGACATGTGATAGTTTTACTATTGACAACAAGACATTTGAGCGTCGAGGCACGAGAGGTAGTCAGACTGAAAGATTTACCAACATGTCAGCAGGCACTTACCCTATTACTTTCCAGAATCTACACTCTGCTAATAGTAATTTTGCTGATAGGATATACAATGACAATGAATCTGTCTGTCTTCTTGATGGACATGGAGACGATTGTAACGGGACGATTAGAATTTCACGGGTAGATAAAGCAAGCACTGGCAACATAGAAATGGATAATCATTTCTATTCTATTCGTAAGCAAACAATAGAAGAGCCACCTACCAAGGACTCTAACAAAAACTATTACCTAATTCCAAATGATGTAAACAACACCATCTTAATGAATATAGATGTGGAAAAAGGTAGGGCAGGGTATAGAAATACCTTGATGGCATACATTGAGACAGATGGTGTCCCACGATGGGCACAACTTTTGGTTGTGGATGCAACTAATGAGGCTGGTATGACACAGCATATGATACCTATCAACATCCTTCAACAATACAAGGGTGGCAACTTAGGATTCTTGCTTGTCTCTAATGGTGCTCAACTCAACAGTTATAACGTAGGTGATACATTTACAAACTTCTCTCAGTTGTCAGATGGATGGAGGATTGATGGTGTATCATCCTCAGAATCTAATTATGTTTTATTCTCTGATGAATCACTCAACCCAGAAGGATCTGTTAGTGACAGTAGAGACTACACAGTATGGAAAGGTGATCACTGGCAGTGGTGGGAGGATCTAATCAGTGGTGACAGTGACTTTGATGATTGTAAATTCTGGCACGAAGTTGTATGGGCAGGTGGTGCTACAGCCTATGAGGGTATTGAATGTTATGTGTGGAGAGAGGACAAACCTCCATCTATAACTAAACCTCTACTTTCTAAGTCAGATTGTGATCCACGACTGTTTAAGAAATCATTTAAAGATGTCTTGTTGATGAGAAATGATTGTGGATCTGAGGTCATTGACGTCACAGGAGATAGTGGAGACATCTCATGTGGTAAATGTAATGGTGAGTATCTATTCCAAGTTAACAGGACACAGAAGAGTAAGATAGTAACCAAAGGTAAATTCTCTTTGCGTAGTCTTGGAGGTATTACTCAAGGTCTTGCAGGTGACTGCATGGTATTCATATTAAAACTTTGGAAAAACAATAACGTTCTTTGGGAGCAGAAGTTTAGAGCAGGAGCATGGCCAGAGATCGGACAGAAGTTACATGATGATGATTTCTTTGAGGTAGTTGAGGGTGACGTAATTAAATTCAAAGTCACAGAGATCAAACGAGGACCTACTAGTGGACAGATTACACCTAGGTTAGGCATCCTTGATGAAGATAATTATCTCTTTGAATCAACATTCAACCTCCGTCTACAGACACAACCAGGTGACGCTAGGTCAATTCCATACCCATCAACTATCAACCCAGAGGCAGAATCTTCTAAGGGTGTGGGTGGTGAGATCACAGGATTTGATATGTGCTACATGCACAACCTAGATGACAGAGGTAAAAACTCAGAGATTGAAGACTGGCAGAGATACTATACTGTTTGGGAGAATCAGCAAGCAGTAAACATGGATGCTAATAATCAGATCCATGACCATGATGATTACCCACGCTACACACACTGGACAGCAGATCAGGGAGGATCTAATAACCGTGCTGCTATGTCCTTCCGTGGATGGGATGGCAGTGATAGGAATGCATACATTGATACATATGGATTCAAAGAGAAAGATAAAGGACAACATTACAATCAACTTGTCACCAGAATGCTATTCAAAGATGGCAAGACAGGTCCTATCTACTTGGATGGCACTGGTGCACCCACTGCTGTAAAGAGACACGTCCAATCAGAGACACACTATGCAAGACTTGCAAAGTATTCTGACGATGGTTTCTCATGGTGGGATACCAAGATGAATAGTTTCGTAGCAACTAGTGACTTACAGTGGATGCTTGACAACCTCTACGATGGTATGCAACAGAATCCAGAAGTCCTTACAAACTATGAGATGGGATACTTTATCCAAGACTACTGGTTGATTCCAGAGGATGATGATAACGTAGAGGATCATGGCATCGGTGCTAACACTGCCAAGATTCGTGTTGGTATAACTTTCTGGGCAAAGAATGAAGGTTACAGCAACAAGGCAGGTCCTAAGCGAATTACAAATTTCTATGCTACAATAGAATTGCTCGAAGTCTTGGACTGGGGTGACGGATATGGAGAGGGTCAGGAATTTGAATTCTACTGGCCACCTAAGTATACTGATCGGATCATGGATTACTCCACCGATAATAATGTTGCACCATTTAGTCCTACCATCGCAGCACATAGATCCAGTGCTCCTAATTACAATCCACTAACTAAAGACATACCGTCAGAAATTAAGATTGGATACGAGCCATCTGGTCGAGGTTACAGAGATACAAAACGTCCTGTGTATGATGCATTCTACCAAGAGTCACATAACAAGGAGTCTATGTATTGGTTTATAGATAAGAAAGAATACCGTGATCGAGTCAGATTCAAAATCAGAGTTAACGGAGTACAGTAATGAATGGATTTGGTGACCAGCCAGGTCGTAAAAGACACAAGGACTGGGCAGACAAAACAATACAGAAGACAACTAAAGAGTTGAAACTTCTGCGTGAGGTCATCGAAAAGTATAAAGACGATCCCGATGGTCGTCATAAGATGCTTAAGAAGATGAAGAGGTATTGGAATAGCAATATCAATACCATCAAAGATCTTGATACAAAACCGTCAGGCAAAAACATTGTTGACGAATTGAGAGAAGTCCCCTATGATAAGATAGTGGAAGACTACCGAAAGGAAGTTGGACTAGACTCACCTAAAGAAAAGATGAGTGTCTCTGAAACAAGAGCAGCAGAAATTCGAGAGTATCTAGAAGGAGAATGAAGGTAGCAGTGATTGGCAGAGGTAGTGGTGGTTTAATTACCATCATGAATCTCTTGACCTACAACATTAAAGTTGATTGTTATTATGATCCCGACACCCAACAACTTCCTGTTGGTGAGTCAACCACACCTCAATTTGCATCACTGATAGAATGCACATTGGGTTTAACTATCGATGATCTTATTGCCCTAGGACTTGCGTCCTATAAGAAGGGCATTGAGTTTGTTGACTGGGGTAACTCAAAGCATTTCTATCATAGATTTCTACATGCAGATGCTATTCACTTTTACACTAAGACTCTTAACCCATTTCTCCAAGAGAATCTAGAGAAATATAAAGGAGTAAAGTTTATTGGAAAACGTATCACTGCTCTTAATTCTATTAGCAATGAATATGATTTCGTAATCAACTGCTCAGGTGCTCTCAGCAACTATAGAAAAGAGATTGACATTCCATGTGTCAATAGTGTATTATATTTCGATGACCATAAAATACATGGTCACCCAGAGTATACCTACCACCTCGCCCATGAATATGGATGGAAGTTTAGTCTTCCATTTCCTAAGCAAGGCATCTCACGGACAGGTTACCTGTTTCACAGGGACTATCAGTCACATGTAGATGCTGAGGTTGTATACTCACATGGAGACCTCTTCGAGTGGACTCCATCTTACGCACCCGATATGATTGTCAATAATAAGTTGGCACTCAATGGTAACGCTTTGCTCTTCTTCGAGCCATTGCAAGCACTTTCGCTATTACATTATGATATGGTCGCAAAAAGAATCTGCGACTATTTGGTTAATGGCCAAACAAATGAGGAGAGACTACTCGCTAATCTCTGGTATCTAAGAATGGTAGAGGCATATGTTGATGCCCTTGCCTTCCACTATCAATATGGTAGTGCTCACAATTCTGGATACTGGGAGAAGGTCAGTAAGAAAAGTGTCACAAGGGTTGGACAAAAATGGTGGAATGATGGTAGACTCATCCACAAAGTCAGATCTTCGTGGGGAGAGGGCAAAAATTCTCACCTCACACAGCATCCTGACTACTACTATGCACCAGATCACACACATATCTTTGGCATTACATGCATGTATCAATTACATTGTGGATTGTCAGGGGATCGTGATTTGTCAATAGTATAAATACCCATTGTAACTATCTGTTACATAAACTCAAACTAAAGGTAAAAAACACATGATCAAAACTGCAATCGCAACTCTTGCTGCTACCGCAGCTGTGGTAGCCCCATCTGCTTCCTTTGCAGGACCGTATATTAATATCGAAGCAAACTCCTCTTGGACTGGCTCGGATTATACTGGGACGACGACTGACGTGCACGTTGGTTACGAAGGACAAGTTGGAATCGCATCTTACTACGTCCAAGGAGGTCCAGCAGTGACTTCTGTGGACGGTGGTGACACTGACACTGACTTCTCTGGTAAGGCAGGTCTTGGTCTTCCACTCTCTGAGGCGATGGATCTCTACACTGAAGTCTCTTTTGTTACTGCAGACTCTGCAGACAACGGATACGGAGGTAAGTTGGGTGTGAAGTATGCTTTCTAAGTAGAAAGGATATATAATACCATCAGGGGTCTCTGACCCCTTTCTTTTTTTCTATAATATTATGGCAAAGATTCCACCATCGACAACAATCTATACAAGATCTGGTTGTCCTTATTGCACAAAAATTAAAGAAGTGTATAATATGAATCGATGGAGTTACAACGAGATGAAACTCGATGTTAACTTCGACCGCAACCAATTCTATGCGGAGTTTGGTATGGGGTCTACCTTCCCACAGGTAATCATTGGTGGGAATAAAGTCGGTGGTTGCACCGATGCTGTAAAACATCTACGAGAAGGCAAATTCCTCTAATGAAACTCAGAAACGCTAACGAATTATATGAGTTGATCGAGCGATCGATTGATGAAGCATTCGAGAAGAAACGTTTCTTATTTAACATGTATGGGTATTTAAAAGGAGCAAAGTATACTCGTAAGGAGACTACTGAGTTTATTGAATCCCCAACTGCTAACTCTCTAAACAATACTATCCTAGATCTTGATGCATATATCAAGGGAGGTGACAAAGTATTGCGTGAAGCATACGGACACATCCCAAAACCAGAAGCAAGAAAGATTAGAAAGTATCTCTACGGTATCCTTGAGGATGCATGGAAATATGAAAGGGATAGGAGACCAGGCAGGAAAAAAGTTACTAAATAAAAACAACAGTCTTAGGAGGCAATTACATGGCGGATCTTTCTTTCCTTTACATTGCCTTCTTCCTCACGTTAGGTAGTTTCCTTGTTGGATTCTTGATCTCTTGGAATATCAAAGCAGCATTTGACGAGTGGCAAGAAAAGGCAGACTATGCTAAAATAGTCATGCATCCCGAGATGTATGATGAGAATGGTAATTTTCTGGACACAGAAGATCTATTCTACTTGCGTTTGACAGAGGAAGATGATACAATTACTGACACTGATGATTAATCATGGCACAAAAACTTATGATTTGTGAGGTCTTGCAAAAGACTCACTCTGCTAAGACAAAAGCAGAGAAAATTAAAATTCTTCGTGATAACAACAGTCAAGCACTTCGCACACTATTCATTATCAACTTTGATGGGTCAGTCGTGCCTCGTGTGCCTCTTGGTGAGGACGTACCTTACACACCTAACGAAGCACCGTTGGGGACAGAGCATACTAATTTGATTGTAGAAGCAAAGAAGTTTTACTATTTCTTCAAGGGTGGTGCAGACAACCTCCCTAACATGAAGGTAGAGAATATGTTTATTCAGATGCTAGAGGGTCTCTACAAAGATGACGCTGTGGCATTTATTAAAGCAGTTAATAAGTCTCTACACAAGAAGTATCGCATCACAGAAGCGGTAGTTAAAGAAGCATTTCCAGAAATTCGATGGGGTAATAGGTCTTGAGCGTCTATATCGATCCAAGAAAAGCAAAAAAAATTGAAGAAACTCCTGCTCCTGCAGAGACTGTAGAGGAGTGGACAGAGAAGATTAAAGCAATGGACAACGAAACAGTAGGACGTAAGGTCGCTGCTGCATTGGGTGCACTGTTTATATCTCCTCTTGTTTTTATGTTCTTCTGGAATTGGATCATGGTTGGCACGTTTGGACTACCTGTATTGGGTTACTTGAAATCATTTGGTTTACTAGTAATGGCACGTCTAATTTTTAAGCATGACTAATAAAGTTTGTCTCGTAAGCGTCACACCTGAGGCAGAAAAAACAATGGGTTACATTGCGAGAGTAAGCAACCCAAACAATCAAGACAATCCAAAGGTAGAAGGACTTCTATCTTATTGCATCAAACATAATCATTGGTCTGTATTTGAGCAGGCAAGTTTGACACTTGAGATCAATACTACAAGAGCAATCGCAGCTCAAATTCTGAGGCATCGTAGCTTCACATTTCAAGAGTTCTCACAGAGATATGCTGATACTAATCTGCTAGGTGAGATCCCTGTCCCTGATCTACGTCGTCAAGACAGTAAGAATAGACAGAATAGTATTGATGATGTGCCACAAAAGGAGAAGTATTTCCTGCAGGGTAGGATTGCACAGTATTTTAACGAAGGAGTTGATCTATATAATGAGTTGTTGAGACACGGAATTGCTAAAGAGTGTGCTAGAATGGTATTGCCTTTGGCAACACCAACCAGAATCTACATGACAGGATCAGTCCGATCATGGATTCATTATATTGAATTGAGGTCTGCTAATGGCACACAAAAAGAGCACATGGACATTGCAAATGCTTGTAAAAAAGTATTCATGTGTCAATTCCCTATCGTCTCTAAAGCACTTGAATGGTGCGAAGACTGCGGTTGTCCCGAAGGATGGGATGACATCCAACCATGTTTGAGGATAGACTAATGCCAACCTACAATGTAAAACACAGAGAGACAGGTGAAGAGAAAGAGTTTCGTATGACCATGGCGGAATACGATCAATGGAGAAAAGACAATCCCGATTGGGATAAAGACTGGTCAAAAGGTGTCGCAGGCACAACCTACGGCAAACCTAAACAGTCTGATGGTTTCAAAGAAGTCATGTCTAAAGTCCAAGCAGCACACCCTAAAGCAAACCTTAGTCAATACACCTAATGCCTAGACCAAAGAAGTCACTAGCAAATATCCCAACCAAGGTATTGCGAAGGAAGAAACCTATCAACCTTGAGCACCTTAAAACCATCGAGCCACTCACAGAGAATCAGGAGAAGATCTGGGAAGCATATGGTAAGGGACAGAATCTAGTGCTCCATGGTGCAGCAGGGACAGGTAAGACATTCATCTCTTTGTATCTTGCATTGAAACAATGTCTTGACCCTGCATCAAAGTATGAGAAGGTTTACATGGTAAGGTCACTCGTCCCTACAAGGGAGATTGGTTTCTTGCCAGGTGATCATGAAGACAAATCAAACCTATATCAAATTCCATATAAAAATATGGTGAAGTATATGTTTGAGATGCCTGATGACAATAGTTTTGAAGCATTGTATTCTAATCTTAGAGCACAAGAAACTATTTCATTCTGGTCAACCTCTTTTATTAGAGGCACCACATTTGATAACTCTATCATTCTTGTTGATGAGTTTTCAAACCTAAACTTCCACGAGTTAGATTCTATTATCACTCGTGTTGGAGAAGACTGCAAAATTATTTTTTGTGGTGATTACTTTCAGTCAGACTTGACAAAATCTAATGAGAGAGAAGGTATCCTAGACTTCCTTAGAATTCTTAAGCAAATGCCATCATTTACTTGCGTAGAGTTTGGTATTGATGATATAGTAAGGTCAGGTCTCGTGAAAGAGTATCTCGTTAGCAAATTATCTCTTGGATATTAATTAATTATGTTTAATCATGTAGGACCTCCTTGTGAGATCCTTGAGTTAGAATCACGCACCCTAGAGCAGGGAAGATTCTACAAACTTGACAAGGTGTGGGTGCCATCTGTCACCACAGTTATCGGTCATCAATCTAAGGCAGGTATCCTTGAGTGGCAGAAGCGTGTCGGATACCACGAGGCAGAGAAGATTCGTATGAAATCTTCTTGGAGAGGCACCAAGTATCACAACCTAGTAGAAAAGTATCTAAGAAATGAAGATGTGGAAAATCGTACGCAAGGCGAGGGTCTTACCTCGTACCTTTTTAGGGCTGCTCGTAAGGATCTTGATCGGATCACTGATATTCATCTTATTGAAGCCCCTTTATTTTCTCGCAATCTATATCTCGCTGGCCGTGTTGATTGCCTTGCTCAGTTTGATGGCGAGCTTGCTGTAATTGATTTCAAAACCACAAAGGAATTGAAAAAACCTGAGTGGTTGGAAAACTATTTCGTGCAGTGTAGTGCTTATGCTTACATGTATTACGAGCACACTGGCATTGAGGTTGACAAGTTAGTTACAATATCTGTATCAGAGTCTGGCGAGATGCAAGTCGAGCAGAGATATGATAAAGAGAAGTATATCAACAAACTTCTTGATTACATTAAAGAATACAGACAGTATATTGAATCTCGTCAATGAAAGATACTTTTCTAGGCATCCCCTTCTTTCGCTTCTATTATCCTGGCGACGTAGAGAAGGTTGCATATGAATTAGAAAACTTACAGTGGAAACGTAATGATTTTAACTGGATCTGGGCAGGTATTAATGCTCGTGGGACAGGTAAACAGTTACATGATCTACCACAGTTTGCTGATTTATTTTCATGGATGAATGAATGTCTGGAAGAAGTAAGGAAAGAGATAGCACCCAACGCTACCTCTTTTAAATTTGTATCGTCATGGGCAAACAAGAATGATCCTGGTGATCATTTCTTTGACCACACGCATCCTAACTGTTTCCTAAGCAGTAATTATTATGCATCTGGTTTGCCACAAGATAAAACAGTTTGGCTTTTGCCGAATCCGTGGTATAGTAATACTAACATCTCACCTTTTGGAGATTATACGGACACAAAATACCACATAATGCATGAGGAGCCTACAGAGGCAGGTAAGTTTATCTGTTTCCCTCCTACTATAAGGCATTACGCACAACCTAACACCACTAATGGACCCCGCATGACTATTGCAGCGAATGCATTTCCCTCAGGTCTCATTGAATCTGGTGGAGTCTCTCGCATGTATGTGGAGGTCACCAAATGAATGATATTGAAAAGGAATTTATGACACAAGGTAAATTTACTTCACTGGTAGAAAACCTTGTTAAAGACAGTGAAGGACTGCTAAATTATATTGAAGCAGTCACTACAGTATGTGAAGAGTATGGAATAGAGATTGAAGTTGTTAATAAACTGATCTCTCGACCATTGAAAGATAAAATCAAATGGGATGCTCAACAACTTAATTACGTTAAACGCACCTCAAGAGGTGTCCTCCCACTATGACCAAGAAAGAAGAATTTTTCCACAGCGATCAAGTAAGAGAGTCACTCGAAGACATCCAAGTATGTTACACTGACTTGCTAAAGATGTCTGCAGGTTTTGCAGAGTATGATGTCAAGAAAAGAATTGAGCACATCAACAAGACGCTAGAGTTGATTGCTAAACAGAAGTTATTTTATGCACGACTAGCACTCGCATCACATGAAGATGATAGCGATGAGTCTGTTGCATATATTAAGGACAGAGTAGACACACTATCAATGAAGACGACAGGTGGTATGGATCTCATGTCTGTGCTACAAGTTATGGAAGATAAATTGTTAGGATGGAAGAAGGAGTTAAACAATGCCGAATCCTGATCAACTATGGGAAGACATGAAACGTTTGAATGATGTCATGGAGGAGTTACTTTGGGATCCCGATGACGAGATTATTTTCACACATGATGGAGAGAATATAATTATCAGGAATAAAACACAAGGTCTTGACAAGACCTAAATAGTATGTCACCATGAATGGTGGCACTAATGCCAAATACAAACACGGAGAATACAAAAATGTCATTTGCATCACTCAAGAAGTCTTCTGGATCTTCCTTTGCAAAACTTACAAAGGAGATTGAGAAACTACAAAAGCCTGCGGGCAGTGCTCAAGTTGATGAGCGTCTATGGAAACCAACTCTTGACAAGAGCGGTAATGGGTATGCTGTTATTCGATTCCTTCCAGAGCCTGATGGGGAAGACCTTCCTTGGGCACAGGTTTGGAGTCATGCCTTCCAAGGTCCTGGTGGATGGTATATTGAAAATAGTTTGACTACTCTAGGACAAAAGGATCCTGTCTCTGACCTCAACCGAGAGTTGTGGAATAGTGGCAACGATTCTGACAAGGAAATTGCACGAAAGCAGAAGCGTAAACTCTCATACTACAGCAACATCTATGTTGTTAAGGATGAAATGAATCCTGAGAATGAGGGCAAGGTCTTCCTCTACAAGTATGGTAAGAAGATTCATGACAAGATCGTCGCTGCTGCACAACCTGAGTTTGAAGACGAGCAAGCAATCAATCCATTCGATCTTTGGAATGGTGCGGACTTCCGTCTGAAGATCTGTAAGGTTGCAGGTTTCTGGAATTATGATAAGAGTGGGTTTGCTAACCCATCTACTCTTGGTAAGATGACTGACGCTGAGTTGGAAGCAGTTTGGAAACAATCTTATAGTCTTAAGGACTTTACCAACCCATCACAGTTTAAATCTTACGAAGAATTGGAAGCACGTCTCAATTCTGTGCTTAAGGTTACACCTAAGCGTCCTGACCCTGAGACTTACGAAGAGGAAGACACTTCACAAAGTGTCCCTGATCTTCGCACAGGGTTTGGAGATAAGGTAGAATCATTACAGAAGGATGAGGACGTAGACCTTTCCTACTTTGCTAAACTTGCCGAAGAAGACTAAATGAAGTCAATGTTAACTGCCATGACACTTCTGGGTGTCATCACCACTCCGACTACTGCTTTCGCACACCACAACGGATCAATCAATCCTACTACTGGTGAGCGTGAGTATCGTGGGTGGTCTGGATCTCGCTCTCGCACATGCTATGAGCAACGATATAAGGAAGTATATATTCCTGGCACCTCAGATAGTCCTGGCTACGTTGACTACAAACGCAAGACTGTCGCTGTCCCCTGTTATGGAGACAGATATTGGAGACCACCATATAGGGACAACGGTCCTCGTGCTGTCCCTGTCCCACGAGAGGAAGACACAAACGACTGCTCAGAGGGTGCCGTTTTAGGCGGTATCCTTGGTGGCGGTGTAGCAGGTGCTATCTCTGAATCAGATGCTTATATCTGGTCTATCCCTCTTGGTATCGTTAGTGGTGCCATCGCAGGTTGTGAAGTTGATGGGGGTTGATGAAAGAGTTTGATTATGACCTCGATTACAAGACTCTTGACTTTACAGATACAGAAACTCGGATGCTTTATCGCATTGGAAGGGGGGAGCAAGGAGTTTTACTGGTACGCCCTTATACTAACGACATATGTGCTCATTGGAGATTTAAGACTCCAGAGATTGCAGTAGAGTCTGCGAATAAAATCTTCGCAATGTATCTAGATTACAGAGACGAAGAAGATTTTATAGGCATGGACATGTGTCGTAAGTTTTTGGAGATGGGTTTCACAAGAGCACGTCGTTACGCAAACCATAACTCTGGTAAAAAGTATGACGATGATGGTAACGTGAGACCACAAGAAGAAGACCATGCTACCAGTAAGTATGCAAAGTCTGCAAAGATCTTTAAGAAAGTTAGAGACATCGTTGCTAACAACGATACATATAAAAAGATGAGGAAGGAGTGGCGGTCACATGAGTGACATACATTTTAAAAAACACCGTGTGTTTAGAGAAACAGACGGTGTTATTTTTTATGACATATCAGTAGATGAATCCAATGCTGCTGACTTAGTAGTCCATGAAGGACCTGCTCAGTCACCCCCACCTGATTGTGTGGGAGGTAAGCAATTCTATATTCATTCTTTCCAAGATGACTACAATAGAGTAGTCTCAGGGACAAGGATGTTTGAGTTGGTCAATGAGGAATGGAAATTCCCATACCATATAGTGCACCTTGATGTGCATAGTGGTGCATTGATCATACCTCGTGGCACATTTCACAGGTCAGTGTCAGGAGAGAATGGATCTATAGTTATCAATCAAGCAAAGAGATACGATGGGTTTGATCCCTCTGCAGAGTTTTATCCTGTATCATGTGCAGAGTGTATGAAACTATATAATATATTGAAAAACGAAAAACCTGTTATCCACAGATTAGGTGAATGAAATCAGTTGAATCTTATGAGCAACTCCTCCAACGTTTTACGAAGAGGACAATGCAACTCTCCGCAAGAAACGAAGAGTTGAAAGAAGCATACGAAGAGTATGTGAAAAACGAAAGCGATCTCAAAAGACTAGAGGGATCGAAGCAAGCAATCGAATACGTTGCCTTTGGTAAGATGCCAGGCGACGGTAATCATGACAAGTTTGCAGCACACAAACCATGACAATGAATATTGCAACCATCTACTCTAACAAAAGTCAGGAGTGTGAGAGGGCAGCACAACTTTTAAAGGCACTAGGATGTAACTTTCGAGAATATTTCCTTGATGAAGACTTTACAAAGCAACAATTCCAAATGGAATTCGGAGGTGATGCTCACTACCCTCAGATTGCCCTAGGTAGTAAACCTTTGGGTGGATTGAAGGATGCGTTGCAATATTTAAAACAGCACGGTTATATTAACTGAAACCAAAATCGACTTTCCAGTTACAGATACCCCGAAAAAAAATTCGGGGTATTTTTTGGTCTGGGGGGTCGCGTTAAGTATTAATACCTAGTAACCTCCTCCATAGTATCCACCGCCACTTGATCCTGATGATCCTGACGACCCAGAGGATCCTGAGGAGGAAGAAGATGATGAGGAGGAAGAAGAAGAAGATGAAGAGCTTGAGTTAGAAGAAGAAGAGCTACTGCTCGAGCTACTACTACTGCTACTACCACTACTGTAAGTATTTTGATCAGTCGTTGTAGATCCATCCCCAGTAAACGCTCCTGCTGAATCGAAAGGTGACAATGTTGATGCAACATTCGTGCCATTGACTGTAGACCCTGTGCCAGGTGTATACACTCTGGACGTAAGTTGCTGTTGTGCCAAGAATGTGATACTTGGTGTTTTTCCGATTTCGGTCGTATATTCCTTTTTCGTCGGTTTGAAGATTTCTTGGACTGTGCGGAAAGTAGTCTTTGTTTCCTTTCCAAAGATATCTACCTCTAATTCGTCGTTTGGCAAATAAGACACCAAACTGAAGAATTCCTCTACAAAGTCATCTAGGTATTCTCGACGTAAAATGTAAATAAGACGTTTTCGCTCATTTTGCCTCATTTCGTGTTGATAGTAAGAAATGGGTCTTACAAGATCTGCCTGTGGAATCACTTCACCGCCAGGTAGGGTAAATTCAAAGTTTTGAGGCACTTCCATGTCCTCTTGCAGATACACTCTACCGTCTCTTTTGACCTCTTTAGTGACCCAATGCCTAGTTTTACCAATATCAGTGGGATTTGTGAAATTGTATTTCCTTACAATATACTCAGTCAACTCATATTCATTCATTGGCCAATCATTGTATAGATTGGTTATTTCGTTGCAAAGTAGAATAACCCAATCATACTTAGTATCATTGTAAAACTTCTGAGCGAGTTGATCTGGTCTTTCGCTGTTTTTGATGTAATATTTCTCAAATCCTAAAATGATGTCATCCAACTCATCACGAATTTTGACTCTACGGAAGATATTCTTCGCATTAACATAGGGAGACGTGCTATCTTGACGATAACCAGTCTTTCTGACCTTGATGTTAGGTAAGTAGGAAAAGTATTGACTCATGAGCTTGTTTCAGTTGAATCTCCTTCACCTGCCCAATCTTCCCAATTCCATTCACCTTCAGAGTCGTATTGGAAATTCTTATCGTAGAAATTCTTGATTGGAAGAGCAGTTTCGCTAAATGTAAGTGATAAGTTATAACTAACAGGACCATAATCATACTCAGAGAAGTTTTTCGATTCACCGAAGAATGACTTGAGACTGGCATAGTTGCCATCAGGTGAATAGTCAATTCCCATATCTGTTAGCACTAGTTTTGTTGGGAATCTGTATAGATCCTGCAACACACCACCTTCTTTATCAGGTGTTTGTATTTTTTCTGTTTGACCGTCGTCACTATATCTAATTATACTGATTTTGAAGAAATCAGGGATAGTCAACCATTTCTGTTTACTACTGCCAGGTAGCATAGCAATACGAAGAGTTTTAATGATCTCACCGATCATTTCTACGTCTTTCGCACTTTTAGGCACTAGTTTGAAGTTAAAATTGTGTCTTCTATAATTCATACCCTCAAATGTAGTCTCCTCGTAGGGGTTGAAGACACGTTTTTGGGTTAATGCTGAAAGAGAGTTAGCAGACAAACTACTGGATCCACCAGTTTTAGCAACAACGGCATTGATAGCATCTCCTGCCATCTTAAAACCAAGTTGTGCTTTTGCAGCATCTGCAGCTTCTTGAATACTATCTGTAAAACCGTCACCTGCCATACCACCTTGACCCATCTGCACTAGGTTACTACCAACCTGACCTAGTTTATGGTTGGTGTAGTTAGCACTGAATTGCTCAGAAAGTTTGGAAGGGAGGTATAAATATATAGAGTTAGCGATGACATTATTTGAGTCACCACCTATTTCATTGTAAGGATTACTCTCTTGACTATCATAAATGTCAAGTTTTAGGTAATCAATCACCTGTGTAGGATAAGCGTCAGCAGAAGTTACGTCGCCTCTGGTCTCAGAGCGACTTCCGCCATACGGTTTTGATCTAGGGAATACTAATAGTCTATTATTTGCCATGGCATATTCGGGAAGATACAGACCATCACAACCGAAAAAATATAAAGGTGATCCTACAAATATTATTTATAGGAGTTTGTGGGAAAGAAAGTTTATGGTCTGGTGTGATAAGAATGAAAATGTGCTCCAATGGGGTAGTGAAGAGATTATTATCCCCTATGTGTCACCTGTGGATCGCCGTGTGCACCGATATTTCCCTGATTTCTATGTAAAGGCACGCACAAAAGACAATAAAATCAAGAAATACATCGTTGAGGTTAAACCAGAGAAGCAATGTATGGTGCCAAAACGACCTAAGAGACAAACAAAAAAGTTTATTAATGAGGTCAAGACCTACGGTATTAATCAGGCAAAATGGAAAGCAGCGACTGAATACTGTCTTGACAGAAACATGGAATTTATGATACTCACCGAAAAACACCTTAAGGTATGAGTTTATTCAAAGACGTAAAAGAGCTAGCAGGAGGGCGTAGTCAATCTAAGGATTGGTATCGCTCACAGGTTAGATATGGTCTAGAGTCTTTAGGGCGTCCTATCAGAGAAGGTGATATTCTATTCTATGACTATGTAGCACAATCACAACGATTAGACTGGTATGACATGCACCCACTAACTCTTGTGACTGATGTAGACAACTTTTTAGGACAGTTTAGTGGTGGTAATATCCACTATTTACGCCCATCTGCAAGGCAAATAGTAGGAAAATCATGGGCAGGAGGTGCAAATACATATCCTTCGCGTTGCTATCATAAATACTTTATGTCTAGTGCATCAAATATATACATAGTGCCACCTTCGGCATTTACAGATTATGTCCCACTGCCATTAGAGCAGTTTCTATTTACAAGAATGGGAGTCAAAGTGCCAGTGCCTAGTAGCGTAATCTGGAGCAGAGTATGAGCTACAAACAACCCAATTCAATAAACACTTTTAGAGAGTTAATCGGGACAGGTAATAAAGAGCCTGCAAGATCTAATCTCTTCCAAGTGGTAATTGACCCGCCACCTGTTATGACAAGTGTTGGCGGTGACTTTGCTGAGCAGTCTTTGACTGGTAACCAATTCCTTGATAACGTACTTGGATTCGTCGGTATCGAAGACCAGACGCAGATGAGGAAATACCGTGAGCATGCTGATATGATGAATTACTATGCTGACACTGTGAGTATACCTGGCAGACGTATTACTGTTGGCACAGTAAGAGACGTTGGTGCAATGAGAAGATTTGCCACTGATACTAGTTTTAGTGAAATGCAAGTATCATTCTTGCTACCTAAAGACATGTATCATAGAGAGTATTTTGAGAGATGGATGAATTACACAGCATCCGACTCAGAGAATAGAGTGGGTATGTATGATCAATATACAAGTAAACTTCGTCTAATTAAATGGGAATTAGCATCCAACTACGTTGGAAAGCAGACTAGGACTAAAGATAATGGTCAAAAAGCAACCTATATGCAGCGTTTCAACGGTGTATCTGCCTGTTGGACAATGTATGGAGCATTTCCATTTGACATGTCTGCAATCACACTAAATAATGGACCTACGGATCTAATTAAATTGGATATCTCTTTCTATTACGAGAGATACCGTATGGACACACCAAACAATGCTAAGATGTTTAAAGGTGCACTTAAGGATGTCCAAATTCCAATGGACAACTCTTCTGTGCTTGATTCACTTAGCATAGATTCCAGTCTCGAAAACTTCGTCGGTATTGGGGTCTAAATAAAACATATAGTATTTGAGTATATTATGCCATTACCCAAAATTGCACTACCTGAGCATGACCTTAAAATCCCGATCACGGGTAAGAAACTTACTTACCGTCCTTTCCTTGTTAAAGAAGAGAAACTCCTCTATCTCGCCATGGAATCGAAGGATGAAAAGGAGATGGTTAAGGCAGTTAAAACTATCATTAAGAACTGCACGTCTCTCTTGGACAAGGAAGTTGAAAAACTCGCGACTTTTGAAATTGAGTATGTTTTCCTCAAAATCAGATCAAAAGCGGTCGGAGAGGTTAGTGAATTCAAGGTAACAATGCCTGATGATGGTGAAACACAGGTGGATGTATCAGTGCCTTTAGACAAGGTTGAGTTACAAGTACCTGATAATCATAATCCTAAAATCATGTTTACTGATGATGTTGGAGTCGTAATGAAGTATCCTTCACTCGACATTTTCGTCCAACAGAATATGACAGATGGTGAGCAAACCATTGATGACGTTTTCCAACTTGCAGCAAGTTGTATTGGTCAAGCATTCGATGGTGATGAAGTTTATGATAGTTTCACTAAAAAAGAAGCAGTTGACTTCCTAGAGAGTCTGAATTCAGACCAATTTGCGAAGATCCAAGAATTCTTTGAAACTATTCCAAAACTCAGTTATACCATGAGTGTGAGGAATCCTAAGACCAAAAAAGATAATGACATTGTATTTGAGGGCTTAGCAGCTTTTTTCGCATAAGTCTGTTGCATGATAGTCTTGAAAACCTATACAAGACTAATTTTGCTTTGATGCAGCATCACAAGTATTCTTTGACTGAGTTAGAGAATATGATCCCATGGGAGAGAGATGTCTATGTTAATTTGTTACTAGCCTATCTTCAAGAAGAAGAAAGACGCCGTGCAGCAGAAAATAACAGGAATCGAGTTAATCTCTAATGTCAGCAATACGGTCATTCGTTACTGTTAAACCTTTCAAGTCCACGACTACGGTCGGCACCAACATGAATGGACTTCGGAAGAGTGTGAACAGACTCGGACAGACCACTGAGGGCATCGGTAAGTCCATCGAGCAGATGGCAATCATTACTGAATTCCAAAAGGATTACATTGTAAGCAAAGTCAAGACAGATAGAAAATATGATGTAGGTAAGGATAAAGAGAAGAAACTTATCGCTTCACGCCTAAAAGTCCAGAAGAAAAGAGAGAAGTTACGAGGAAAGAGAGACAAGTCTGCGGACATGTCTAAGAATCTAGAGAAAGGCAAGGAGATAGCGAAGGAGAAAGAGAATAGAAAGAAGGAATTGACTCCTTTCCAGAAGATGTTGGATAGGATCGGTGGATTCTTCAGCTCAATTTTTAGTGCATTTCTCTTGTTTGGTGGTCTCGACTGGATGTCGAAGAATGGAGAAGCAATTAAACAAGTATTTAAAGTAGTAGCATCTCTAGTTAAGTTTGTATATAAGATAACGAGTTTTGGTGTTAATAATGTCTTAAATGGACTGACCAATATGTTTGGTCGGACAGATAATTTAGGAGAGAATAAGATCAATAGGGTATTCCGATTCTTTAAGGGAGGAATGCAGTTATTGGTAGGTCTTGCAGCACTTAGAGGTGCACAATACTTACTCATGCCATGGAAGTTGTTTAGTGATGTAGGTAAACTAACCAATATCTTTGAAGGTGCTAGAAAGACTGAGCAGGGTGCTAAAGAAGCAACTGAAAGAGTAAAAAACGGATATTACGACAAAAAGACTAATAAGTTTTATACTAAAGAAGAGTATAATACGATGCGTAAGGCAGCTCGTAAGCAGCCTGGCGGATTAAAAGCATTTGAGAATAGAGTTAGACCGACGTCTAAGATCGGTGGCATGAAGATGGGTGCTACCAGACGTATGGGTAATGCATTCAAAGGATTGAAAGGAAGGATACCTGGCGGTGGTGCCACAATGTTGGCAGGTGCTACATCCGTAGTTGGTGGTATCGGTCGCATCATGGGTGGAGATAGAGAAGGAGAGGCAAAAGGCACAGCAGCAGGTGAAGGTGTAGGTAAAGCAATCGGTGGTGTAGCGGGAGCAGCAGCAGGTGGTGCATTGTTACCATTCTTAGGACCTTTCGGACCTATGATTGGTGCTGCTATTGGTGACTTCTTAGGTGGATTCATTGGTAGTAAGATAGGACCTATTATTCAACCTATCTTTGAGCCTATTGCACGAGCATTTGGAATGATGAAGGACATATTCCTAGCTCCTCTCATGCCAGTGCTTGAGCCAATGAAAGAGTTACTCGGCACATTCTTTAAAGCATTGGGTAATATTGTCGGCACTATAATGAAGGCAATTATACCTATTACAAAGTTTGTAGGTTTTGTATTAGGTGGTGCTATTAAGACAGTCTTTAAGGTATTGTCGTTTACCTTCAATTTAATTAAGAATATTGTCGCATTTACTTTAAATCCTATAGGATTTGCATGGGATGTTATAAGACGTAAGGATCCTGGCAGAGATATAGAATTAGATCAGGTAGCAAATGCAAAAGGATCAGAGAAGAAACCAGATCTTGAGCAGTTTGATCAGGGTGGAGAATTTAGAGGTAGAAGTCAGACTCCTAAATTTGATAAGAATAGAGATAGAGCAACTTTCACTCCAGCTCCTACTCAGCAGGATACTAAACCTAAGATATCATCTAAGAATAGACTCACACCATCACCTTTGATGGGATTAGCACTAGCAGTAGATGTTTTAGGTAAGGGTCTAGTTGCTGCTATTACTGGTGGTATTGCACTTTTTGGTATATTTGCACCTAACGTCAAGAAGATATTAGGTCCTCAACTGTCAGTAGTATCTCAGATTTTTGGAGGTGGTGCATCTGCAAGCTCAGGTGGTAGTGGTGGTGTGAAAGCAATTCCTGTGCCACAGGTTGACTTGATGGCAGAGGAGAGAAAGAAACCACAGAGTGATTTGTCTACAACTATCAAGATGATAGGTGTAGGTAAGAATAGTCTTATTGGTATTCTACAGAGAGCTGTAGATACAATGGATACTGATGAAGATACAGAAGAAATGGCAGTGGGTGGTCTTCTCATGGGTGCTGCCATTGGAATTGGCAGCTTTGTCAAGAAGATGGTCACCAAGAAGAAGAGATCTTCTAGGACTGGTATGGGTGAATCTCCTTCTATTGGGATGTATAGGAGAATGGATCAGAAGATCCAAAGGAAGAAAGAGATACAGGGATATTCACAAGGTGGTTTGTTATCAACCAATGGAGCAGTTGCTGATGTTAAACTGACACCTCAAACTCCATTCAGTGATTATGCTCTACACCATAATAAATCTGATAGTCATTCATATAACAACAATAGACTAGGTGGTCATCCTATCGTGCCTAGAGACTATGTTGCAGTAAGAGATTGGAATAGACCAGGATTAGATAGAGGCACACCAGTTGTTGCAGGTGTTACTGGTAAAGTTGTATACGCAGGTGGTGACAGTCATAACACTGTGGTGATTGCTAATCATGGTAAGGACAGGATGCAATTCCACCACTTTGACAGTATTAAAACCAGTGTAGGATCAATGGTAGGACCTAAGTCTGTCATTGGATTGCAAGGAAATAAACCTAGTGGATCAGTCCATATTCACTTAGATGCATCGCCAAGTGATCATAGATCGTTTGCTGCAGCACAACTTGGTGCAGAGGTAGAGGGTGATACAGATGGTGATATGCCACAGACACAAGAATTTAGAGGTCAGACACCTCAGCCTAAGATGCAAGGAGCTAATCCTGCAGCGATACCTGCTGCTGATGCTGTCCCTACAGGAGAAAGTGTGCCTACAGCAGGATCAAGTGTTAAGGATCTTATTACTAAGGTTGTAAATATATTCAGTAGATTCAAGAGAAAACCTAAGAAAGAAGACGTCCCAATCCAATCATCAATAGACAAATATCAACAACTAGAAAATAGGAATGAAGCAGACCGTCAAATGATGATAGATGGAGCAAAGGCAGAGGAAGCACTTGAGCAGACTGACACTCCTGTATGTCTACCTATATCCATGCCTATCGCAATAAATAGTGGAGGTGGCGGTGGTCAGACCTACAAGAAAGTCACTCAACCATTGACACCTGGTATCCTTAGACGATAATGGCAGAAAAACCCAAGACAGTTATTAAAAAACCTGCCCTTTATAAGATGGTATCTTTTAAGGGGGTGGATAAGAGTGCCAGTAAGGAAACACAAGAGATTACTACAGGTTTAAAGAAGAATCTTAATGCAGCAAATAGTCTTGGTGGCACATTAAACTCTATTGCACTGGCACTAGAGAAACAGACTATTGCCATGAAAGAGATGGTGCAATTCCAAATCTCACAGAAAGGTATTGATGAGAGATATAGGAAGTTAAAAGATTCTAATGAAAAACGTGATGCAGCACGTCAGAAGATAGAGGATAAGAAAGAAGCACAAAGAGAGAAGAGAGACGACGCAGCAGAGGTAAAGACTACATCTGGAAAGATTATTGCAGGTTTTGTTGGTGTAGCAGCGAAAACATTCGGTGGTTTCTTTGCGATGCTTGGTAGTATTGCAACATGGTTATTTGCAGGGATAGTTAAGTTTGCAATCTTTGACTGGATCATGAAAAATCCAGATAAAGTCAAAGCATTAGCAAAAGGTTTATATGCTATAGGTAAGTGGGCATTTGGAGTCACCACCTTCTTACTAGGCACAGCAGGAAAAGGTTTAATAAAGTTTTTAGAGAATCCTTTGTCACTACGAGGATTCTTTGGTGTGATGCAGTTTGCACTGGGCTTAGCACCTATATTTGCAGCATTCACGATACTTAGGAATCCATTAGCAGCACTCAAAGGCATAAAAGCAGTTGTGGGCATGCTTTTTGGCATGGTCAAAAACCTGATGAAGGCAGGTGGACTAGGAGGAAAGCTCAGGAAAGTAGCAAGTAGCGTTCTGCGTAGTAGAGTTGGTGGTGCAGCAGTATTTGGTGGTGCAGCATATGCAGCAGCACGGTTATCTGGTGCAGAGCAAGGAGAAGCAATAGGCACAGGTGTTGGTGCAGGTGCAGGTCAAGCAATCGGTGCTTCTCTGGGTGCAGCGACTGGAATACCTGGTGCAGGTGCGTTGGCAGGTGCAGCAGGTGCATTTGTTGGTGGTGCTGTAGGTGGTGGTATTGGTAAGGCAATGCAACCCATCATTGATCCATTCATGAAATTCTTCGGAGCAATCGGAGAAGTATTTGCATCTGTCTTTGCACCTATACAACAGGCAGCAGGAGATTTCTTTAAGGCACTTGGTGGTGCATTTAATAAGGTCTTAGACTTTATTGAGCCTGCTATGCCAATGATCAAGAAGGTTGGTGCATTCTTTGGCACGGTAGCATTTGCACCTTTGATTGGTTTGATGAAGGCATTGACTTTTATCTTAAGTTTCTTTGCAGGAGGCGGTAAGAAAGACGAGAAACCAAAAGTAGAAAAACCTAAACCTACACCGAAGAAGGAATTCAAACCTACGAAGAGGGTATCTGGTCGATTCGACATGGATACTGGTCAGGCATATATTAATGACAAAGAGGTTTCTACAGATGAATACATGGCTTATTACAATATGAGCTATGCTGAGAAACTTAAAAACTATGGCGTTACGATTGAAAAGGCAGCAGGTGGTATGGTAGTCGTCCCCAAGATGGACGACGGTGGAGAAGCATCCGAGGGTGAATCCAAGTTGGGTGCTATGTTTGAATTTGCAAATGACTACAGACAGATGATGACTCGTAAGGTCATGGCACTGTCACAGTTGTTGGCACTACCTATCAAAGCGGTTGGTATCTCTATCGTATCTGTTATTGCAAAGGTAGGATCTATGTTTGCAAAATTCTTGCCAGGTCCTCTGAAGTCAATGATCGGCAACTTTATTGCACCACTAGCAGAAGTATTTGGTGTCCCCATGAGTGTCATGGGATCAGAGAGCTCAGGTGGATCAGGCGGTGTTGACGAAGATAAATCACAGATACAAGAAGAAGGTAATCAGATCAAAGCTCTCAACAAGATGATTGGTGGAGGTGAGAAGTCTGTTATTGGATTAATGAATAAAATAATCCATGCAGTATCACCTAAGAGCAGCGAAGGTGGATGGTGGAATCCTGGCAACTGGTTTGCAGGTGGTGGTGTAATACAACCACAAGTCCCAGAGTATGCTAGAGGTGGATGGATCAACGGTCCTCAGTCTGGTTATCCTGTAAGTTTGGATGGTGGTAACTCTGTATCATTCATTGGTCACGGTCTAGAGTGGGTTGGAATGCCTAATAGAGCAAGTGGTGGATCAGCATTCATCGTCCCATTCAACACACCTAAGACAAAAACAGATTCTGGTCTTACTGGTAGAAGAATGAGAGAAGCAGTAAGTAAAGGATATGCAACACCAAAAGGATTTGCAGATGGTGGTGAAGCAAAATATAAATCTATCAATTCATATGAATCACTATACAAAGCTGGAGGTTATGTTGATGACCATGGTATCGCAGCAGGTATGCGTATGGTTGACGTATACTATCCTACATACACAGTCAAGACAGGTTTCTTAGGTCTAGGTAAAAAAGAGCAGAGAAGAAGATTCAAATTTGGAAGTAGTGATAATATGAACATGTCTACAAAGGACTTTGTGACATGGAAGATGGGAGACGTATGGGGTAAGGTTGAGCCACCAGAAACTAAACCTACAGAGACGATTAAGGGTGATAAAATCAAACCAAACATTGAGCCTATCCAGAGGAGAAAGAGAGGATCGGGTGCTAAAGATAGAGGAAGAGTAGGTGGTAACTTTAGTGGCGATCAACAGAAGAATGTAAGAGGTGAGTATGCATTTAAGGGTAAAGGTGACACCGAGCCACAGAATCAGCAGTTAGATCCTGCAACAAGGGTAGTTAAAATGACCCTAGATAAAGCAGGTCAAGTATTCAACAGCGTTAAAGACGTTGGTAAACGGTTACTTGGTTTTAAATCTGAAGAGAATAGTAACAAGAGAAAGACTAAAGAGAATGCAAACATGGCTGTCATGCAGGCAGTTGAAGCTCAGAATCAAAAGGTTGCAGCAATGGGTGCAGGTGGTGGAGAAGCATCACAACCAGAAGAAGTGCCTATCGTAATACCTAACTCAAATCAATGGAATGAAGCAGATCCATACTTTGTATCTAGATTCTCTAGATTCAGAGAAACACAAGCTGACTTGACCTACACACCTACACTTAAATAATGGCAGAAAGAAGAGCGAAAATTGTAGAGCTGAATGAAGCATCCATTGCCTTTGGTGAAGAGGGTAGGATGAAGTGGTCTGAGCCATTGTCACCTAAGAATAGACTTAAGGGTGATAATGTCTTTGATATTGGTGATCTTGTTGCATCTATAGAATACTATGAGTCTATTGATAGTCCTTTCCTAAGGTGTGACATAGCAATCGTTGACTCTATTGATCTATACAAAAAGATTCGTGGTAAGGAAATTGTAAAGATTAAAATTACCTCAGAGAGCTCAAACAAGGATCCATTAGAGGTTATCTTCCGAATCTTTAAGATGGGTAGTTTCATCAAGAATGAGAGAGCAGCGATGTATATCCTGCATCTCGTGTCACATGAAGCATTCTTAAATGAAGCAAACAGAGTATTTGGTGCATTCGGACCTTGTGAGAAGCACAAAGACAAGGACAATCTTCCTAGATTTATTGCAAAGGAATATCTCAAGGCAGGTGAAAAAGCAAAAAATAAAAACTTTGAAAAACCTAGCAAAGTTTGTTTCAGTTGCCCTAATTGGAGACCCTATGACACTATTGCATATCTTAGCGATAAGGTATTGAGACAAGAGGGTGGCACAGGTAAGAGATCTAACATGCAATCAGGTTTCTTATTCTATGAAAATAAGCATGGATTTCATTACAAATCTATTGACAGACTATGTGAGGGTAATGAAAACGATGAGATTAAAACATATACCTACATGCAGTCAGGTGTAGAGACTAAAACTGCAGTAGAAGAATACTTTAAAATTGAAACTATTACATTTCCAGATAAAGTTAATCATCTAGAAAAATTAAGGACAGGTTTATATAAAACATCTGTGCTTGGTGTATCAGTCCCTTCTCTAGGATTGACACATCTACCAACAGCATCCTCAAGTGGTGGTGAGAATAATACCACTGAGGTGAAGAGAAAGAATTTTGAAACTACGTTTGAATCTATATTTGATAAAGCATCGACGATTGACACGGGCAGACCATTTCAAGACACGGGTTTTGATTCTAAAGCACAAGCAGCTACTAGATTCAAACTAAGAGTCATGCCTACTTGGATTCACCAACCTGCAGGTGGTGGAGATCCAGAAGGGGGAACCAGGACATATCTTGACACGCTATCTGTATCATCGTATGCTACTGCTAGGTATGCATTACTAAATGCTATACAACTAACAATCGTCGTACCAGGTAACACCGCTCTTGCTGTAGGCGAATTGGTTAAAGTCAGCATTCCCGCATCTAAAACGGAGAATAAGAATGACGTCAAGCAAGATCGTGTATATAGTGGTAAGTATCTGATTGCAGGTCTAAAACATGTCTATCGTAAGGATGGCATAACAACCACTCTTTATCTTACTAAAGATTCGATCCGTGAAGATAAATAGTAGTAATCACACAGGTATCACACATGAAAAGCATCGAAGCACACATCGAGAAGGATAAGCAAATCCTTAGCGATCCTACCACAAATCCACAAATGCGTCGCCACATCGAGTTGGAGTTGCATGATTTGGAGGACTATGTTGAGCACCACAAGAAAGAGATCGAAGCAGGAGATCACCATGATCCTAACTGCATTGAGCTATTCTGTGACCAACACCCAGATGAGCCAGAGTGCTTAATTTATGAAGATTAATTATGAATAATGTTGGACTAGAAGTGCTGTTTTGGACTACATTGTCTGTATACTTGCTTGCAAAGGCAGGTGTATTTAAAAAGTAATGGCACGTCGCAAAAAAACAAACAAACTAAAGAATCCTCCTACACTTAAAAGTATTAAGTGGAAGGAAGATCTGCTTGAAAAAGGACCTAAGTCTTTTATGCAAGCAATCCTCTATGAACAACTAAAGAAAAAGCAACCGTAAATTTATGTTATCAACCCAGTATCGTCTCCGCCTACAAGAAATTTGTAAGAGCATCGCAGCAGGTATGGAAGTTAGTTTGGAAGATATGATTTGGGCAGAAAAGTTAGCAAAAACAAATACATCCGCAAGAGGGATGTTGCAAACAGCAAGGAGGTTGGCAACGAATCCAGACGACTCTTTTCTGAATAACTTGAATATTGGAGACCCCGATTCAAGTAAACACAAAAGGGGTTTCACTGATGCAGGAGACATCGCAGACTGGTTTAGACAAGATAGACCTGACGATTGGAGACAACGAGACTGATGGAATATCTAATATTTTTTGGAGCATTTACTTTTTGGGGTGTATGCGTAGCGAGGTATATTGATGCTAGGTAACATACTCCTGTGGTCTGCTTTTCCATTTGTAATGGCGACTCTATACTTTGGGTCTAGAGGTGGATATTACGACACGGATAACTACAAGGGTGACGGTTGTGCCCATGATGTAAAACGTTAAGTATTTGTTATAAATAGAGTTAGCAAACTCTAACAAATATGTAACAAATGCGACTAAAAGAAGTAAAAAAGGCAGCAAACAAAATAATCAAAGATCCAGATCATTGGTCATCAGCAGAAATTGTATACGCTAGGATGATGAGAGAGCAAGCAAAGAAAGGGCTTGACAAGAAACAAAATAACAAATAGAATTAGCTTGTTGGGTTTCAGACGATGAGTAGCTTTGAAGAGGCTCTGTGTGGACATTACTCAAATAAATCTCAAGCATATTCAGATCCACAAAAGTGGCCACTAATCCACATTGAATGGACTGAGATCAAAAAGGGTAAGATTTTAGAATGTAAATCTTGGTATGAGTATGAGGGTCCTAATAAACCCTATAAACATTTCAGAGCAAAATATAAACGTATTCACGAAGATATAATTGAGTGTGATACTTTAGATCTAAAAAGAAACAAAGAAGGATGCGGTTTTGTCTTCGTCAAGATGGACGATGGGACATGGTGGGGAGAGACAAACGGTCCTTGTGTAGTAAATGATGTTAACATAACTGCACTTGCAAGATTCAATGGCACTGATTACTGGTCATTCGACAATGGTCGTAGACTAAGATCAGGTGCATTTGTTTGGGGCAAAGAAGAGAAGGATGGCGAATTTCATTTCGTAAAACTTCCTAAATAACTTATATCCATACCAATTATAATGATAACAGATTATTCTGGATCGGACGGATTCACTTGGTGGGTCGGGGAAGTCGAGTCTAATAAAGACCCGATGCAACTTGGTCGTGTCAAGGTGCGTATCTATGGATGGCATACTGGTGGTAATGACTCAGAGGATTACCTAAAGAAGATGCCAACCGAGGCATTGCCATGGGCAATGTGTCTAGTCCCTACAGATAAACCACAGGTAAAACAGATCGGATCCAAGGGCGAATTGCAGGAAGGTGCAATGGTCGTTGGTTTCTTCATGGATGGTGAAGAAGGTCAGATCCCTATGGTTATGGGTGCATTCCATACTGTTAAAGATCAGAAGGGTGACACCTTTGCTGCTAACCCAGAAGAAGCAAAGAAAGATGATGATAATCCACCACAAGCACAGACACTTACAGGTGAAAAGGTAAACTCAGGTAACACTGCTGTAGCAGTTGTTTCACCACCTGCAGATCCTGGTGGTCAAGAAGATGAGTCTAGAGGTGCACTAGGTAAGGCAGCAGTTGTTAACTCAGGTCATGGTGACCCTACGACTAACCCTGCTATTGTCCCATCTGAGATGCAAGGTGTTGCTGATGGTGTAAATGGATCTGCGGGTAAAGGATTCCAGACTGACTTAAGTCGTATGTTGAAAGAGTTGGGCAACATGGGTAACCAACTCGCTAGAGGTAAGGATGGCACATATGTTTCTATCATCACTGGTAAAATTATACCTGGCGACCCAATTAAAGAAAGACTGAATAAGATTGTAAACTTTGTAAGTGGTGGTCTATCTGGTATGCTTGCACCTCTAAAGCAAGCAATGGCAGAAGCAATCTCCAAGGCAGTAAACTTGATCGTGAAACTTGTATCAAAGTTTGTGCCGATGGCAGTGTTGAAAGTTATCATGGCTTTCCTATCGCAGATCCTAGATATCTTCTGTATGCCTGTGCCATCATGGTTAGGTCTGGTTAACAGTGCACTAGGTGACATCTCTAGTTTTGCCAATGGACTGGCAAATAGTATTACGGATAAGATTACTGATGCGTTAGATGGCGTAGCTAATAAAGTAGATAATATCATTGATCGTATGCTGAATGGTGCACAGAAAGCCATGTCAGATACAGCACAAACTATTGGCACAGTGATGACTGGTATCCTTGGTGTATCCGAGGCAGGCAAAGGTGTGACAGCACTTACTGGTAATATTAAAACTATTCTTACTACAGACTTCTCTAAGTTGGACTGGGGATCTCTGTTGGGTATCGTCATGGGTATCCTTAAGGCACTATTTGCAAAGGACTGCGGACGAACGACGAAGGTCAGTAAGACGAAAGGGTGGTTTCCATTACTGGGGACTACCCAATGCGACACTTTTGGAGAGACACTTAAACAAAGTGGGAATCCACTACCTGCAGGTAAATGGGGTAAGGAGCAGAAAGACGGTCGAGGATTCTTTAATGATATGTTTGGTGAGATCGATCCTTACCGACAAACTACTCAAACATTTTTAAATGGCACAAGCATTATTGAGGACGCTACACCTAAGAAGGAAAAGCGTATTGTCAGTGGTCCTGGTGGTGTATCTACTATTGAGGATAAACTTGGCAATGTCCATAAGAATGTCCCTAACAATGACACGAGAATTATTGCGAAGGATTCTTGCGAAACTGTAAAAGGTAATAAGACTCTAACTGTAGAAGGTGACTACTTCTTGAAGGTCATGGGTAACTTCAACATTGAAGTTGTTGGTGCTATGAATATAAATCAGAGTTGTGGAGATCCTACAGAAACTACAGGATCATCTAAACCCTCTAAACCTAAGACTAAGAATGAAAGAGGGCAGTATGCATTCCGCACTGACAATGCTAACTTCTTTAAACCACCTACACCTGTCTATGGTCGCAGCGACTATCCTGCATATCCTAAGGAGCCAGGCACTGATAAATGGGGACGTAGAGAAGGCGGATCAACTCTAGCCGTGCCTACGAAGAGTAGTAGTAGCAAAGAGCAATCATCTGTTGAAGTGAAGCACGGTGACCATACCATTGCATACTCTGGTATTGTTACAGTCCAAGGTGCTGACGTTAAAATACAGGCAGCAGATAAAATTAATATGTCAGCACAGGTAACTAAGATTGAAGGTAACGCTATTGATCTGGTTGCTGACGGTGAGATTACTATGGAAGCAAACTGGATCAGTAAATTCCTAGGATCTGGTGAGTTGGCATTCGTTAATATGTTTAGTCTTGACGTTATGCCTAAGGTCTCTGGTGTATTCCAGATGGTCAAGGGATCTATTGTTGATGCATGTGTTGACCAACCAGGTATCCCACCCGCTACACCACCACTACACATTCGTATTGCTAATGCCACAACTCTTGTGGGTGGTATGGCAGACGTAGTGTCAGGCACAACTGGTGCACACTTTACTTTCGTTAACACCTCATCAGGTGGTATCGCTGAGATCGTTAATGCAGCAGGTGGTGCTATCATTAACCAAGTAAACAACGGTATCGCATCATACGGTGTGAATACTGGATTCTTCGCTGCAGGTTGCTCTGCAGGACCTACTCAGATTTATGGCTTGCCAGTCCTGTTGAATTGATGTATAGTATAGGGAGTGACCCCCCTATATTATGGACTCAGATGCCGTCGCTCACATTTTTGTGAAGATGAGTCAACGGAAGATAACCATCCTTGATGAGGCAGGTTATGAAGAAGTTGTTAAATACAAGTGGGACGAGGAAGGAGGAGAAGGTTTCTCTGAAACTCTTGCCAACTTCCAAGCAGCAGTCCCTAGAGATCTACTTACAATCACACCATGAGCACTATTATTACTCTCACACAAGATGAGATTGAAAGTAACTTTGACTTTGCGTTGAAACTTTGCGAAAAGGGTCACACGATCAAAGTTATTACGAAAGATGAAAAAGCAGTTTTGCTGACCCCAGTTATGGGTTACACTCAACTTCCAGATGATGTAAACATCCCAGACGCTGAGGAATTTGTCCCAGACCCTGCTGCTGTCGGAGTATATGTAGCAGAGTCCATGAGAGAAATGACGAAGGATTTTTAAATGTTACAGGTCAAGGTAAGCGAAAACTATTGTTATCTAGAATTACCTGATCAAGGACGTCAAATCGTCAAGTGTTATAAAATCAATGGTATGCCCTATACCTTTGATGAGTTGCCAGAATTTATGCAACAAGACGAAGAGATCATTCTAGATGCAGAGACATCCTCAGAATACACAATGGAAGACTTATTCAAGTATTCCTGTTATCTTTGTGAGGAGGAATGTCACCCACTGATGTGGGATCTGGAAGGGTATGTTGTTAACTTTGAGGAGGTGCCCGATGCTTGAGATTCTATTAGCAGCGAGCATGACATATAAAATGCCTGATGCATCCTTTGCAGAGGCATATGTATTGAAAGAATTACAAACACAAGGAATTACAGACAAGAATGCTCTAGCCACTGTGCTAGGTAATATTAAACAAGAATCAATGTTTCACTCTAATATATGTGAAGGTGGAGCAAGAGTAGAATACGAAAACTGTCATACAGGTGGTTATGGTCTGATCCAATGGACATCCCTTGCAAGGTATGCGGGTCTAGGAGCATTTGCAATGAAATATAATTGCGATCCTAGTAGTCTTGCATGTCAGACTCGTTATATGATGAATGAATATCAATTCCAATCCATACTTCCAGACCTAAAAGAAGGAGGTAAAACTATCGACCAGTATATGAAACCTGCATATAGTTGGTTAGGATGGGGTGTATACGGTCAAAGAGGGACTTATGCTGAAGAATACCGACAAAGGTTGACTCTTGACTAGTATAAATAAAGTTGTAACTAAATAGCGAGCGGTTGTGGCAACCAAAAGAATATCACAATTAGGTACTATAACGGATGCAGAGGTTACTGGCGAGTCGATTCTCCCTGTAGTTATTTCTGATCCATTACAACCTAACCGCAAAGCCAAAGTTAACCAGTTGCATAGAGGTGTGAGTGCAGGTACAGCGTCCACGCCTGGTCTATGTTTCGATTTGGACAGGGACACAGGACTCTACCAAGCACAAGCAAATGAGATTGGTATAACCTTTGGATCTGCGACAATCTATAACACTAGAGTAGCAAACACTGATGGATCTTCAACGGTAAACATCACTGCTATTGATACGGCTAGTGCTAACAGCAATGTACAAATCACTCCTCAGGGTAGTGGTTATTTTACTGTACAGGGTCTGACTCAGTTTAAAGACGTTGAATTCTATCTAACAGGTGATCAAAACCCTGCTAAGAGAGCATTCTTTAATGCTGATACTATCTCTACACAGTCAGGTACAAAAAGATTTGACTTGCCAGATGTAGGTGCAAACACGTCTACAACTCTCGTTGCTAACGACACATTCCAGACACTGACAAATAAGACTCTTATCATCAAAGATAATGAGTTGTCTATTACTGGATCTACATCTACCGATAAGATTGCTAAGTTAGAGTGTGACGCATGGCAATCACCAGGCACACATATCTATAGACTGCCTGATTTCGGTGCAACACAAACACAATCAACGCTGATTGACGACATTACAGAGCAGAATATATTCAACAAGAATATGGTTAACCCCACATTCTCGAATACTCCCTCTGGTGATCCTCAAAACCCAACACCACAGGTTATCTTTGATTCCTCTGGTATTACTGCTGATCGCACGATCACATTTGATGATCTTAATGCTACTCTCGTTGGTACAGACTCAACTCAAACACTAAGTAATAAAGTATATCAGGGTGCAATTTTTGCAGATACTACTGCAGGTGTAGGTATTAATAGGAAAGTAACTTTTGACTTGTCTAACATTGAAGACAACCAAAACTATTCTTTTAGTTTCCCAAACAACGACCCTTCTGCTCCCCTAAATACTACTGATCCTTCGGTTCTTGTAACAGAATTGAAGACTCAAACGTTGGTTAACAAGACCTTTGAATCTGCTAAGATTAACAACCCTAACGATTTAAACGGTTTAGTTACTATTGATGTCTCTAATATTACTGAGGCAGTAACGATTCAATTCCCTAACGCAGACGCAACGTTACTTTCTACTAATAACATCGCTGAGGTGGGTATTAGTTTCGGTGGTCCTATTTCCGCCCCAGTCTTAGGTGGACAACTTAGACTACAATCACATTTCCAGTCAGGATGGTAATTAAAAAATGACAGCAGGTAGACTAGCTGCCGTATCACCCGCAGCAACCACAGATACGACGCTTTATAAGGCGAATATCACAGACACAGCATCGACGGTAGTCAATGTGTGCAACCAGAATGGATCTGGTAGCTCATATCGATTAGCGTTGAGAGATTACGATCAGGTGCTACACCTAGATGGTTTGAATGCTAGTGCATATAAATTTGCAAAAGGCAATCCAATCACATCTTACTACTTGGATCTTAATCCAGGTTTCCAAGATTCACAAGCAATTCCTGGCACTAATTTTACATCTACTAACGGTGCGACTGGCACTATTCTTGATGTATTCAAACCCACGACTGCTGTAACTTACTACACAAAGATTGCTGAGATTATTCAACTTAGTTTCGCTGCTGACTCTCTGACTGGTACTCCTGTCGATGGTGAGACTATTACTGGTGCAACTTCTGGTGTTACTGCATCCAACCGTGGTGTGCAGGCAGGAGGTACTTCTGCATATATTGAGATCGCTGATATTGGCACAGGTGGCACTTCAGTTAACGTAGATAGAAATACTGGTCTTGCTGACGGTATGTATCTAACTGTTGGTGACCCTGCTAACTCAGATAATACAGACGAAATTATTTCTATCAATTCCTCTGGAATTAACACTACGACTAACGTCCTGACTGTTACTCGTGGTGCACTTGGCACAACTCCTGCAAATATTCCTGCAGGTCGTTTGTCTGTTGCATGGTCAGCATCTGCTACTACCACTACCATTGATGAGGGTGGCACATATGCTGCAGGTGACGTAACTCTTACTGTTACAGACTCTACTGGTTTTGTGACTGGTGGATTTATCTTGATTGACAATGAGATCCTAGAGGTCACAGGTGTTGCAGGTAATGATCTTACTGTTACTCGTGGGTCTTACGGCACATCTGATGTTAACCACAACAACGGATCCAATGTCACACTCTTGACAAACAATGGACAGTATCTTCTTAACTGGTTTACAACTGACGAGGGACTTACATTCGCAGGTGGTGCAGCAGCAACTGTATCATTCAGTGCAACTGCATCTCAAACAATCTCTACTAAGTTTGTTTTGTCTCTTACAGGTGCTAGTGCAACCGATCACATCTATAATCAGGCACTGCAATTAGACCTTGACAGGACATATATCTTTGATCAAAGTAACGCAACAAACGCAGGTAACGCATTTAGATTTTCAGCAGATGACACTGAAGGTCCTAATGGATCAGGTACTGAGTATACTACAGGTGTTACTAAGGTAGGTACTGCAGGACAAGCAGGTTGCACAGTAACTATCAGCATCACAGATTCTACTAGTAACCTATTGAATATCTACTCTGAGGATGGACTTGATCCTTCACAGACTGGTGGTCGTGGTTTTACTGCTAACGTTAGTTTGACTCCTACTTACACAAGAGTTTACATCTACAATGTTGCAGGTGAGCCACTTGCTGCTGCTGATACATTTACTATCGGTGGTATCACACAAACTGTTGAAGCAAACGGTGTAAGCGTAGGTCCTTATGGTTACGTCCATGGATGGGATCCTGCAACTAATCATCTGAAAGTTTCTATTGATAGAAACTCAGCAGCATTCTCTGTGGGTGATCAATTCTATGACTCTCCTACTCTTAACAATGGTGTAAGATCTATGACGGAAGTTGTAGATGGTAAGATTCTTACCATTGATACTATCAGTGCTGCCGATGCAAGTAGGACTGCAGGGACATACACAGTCAGTGGATCTACTAACGGTAGTGGCACTGGACAATCATTCTCTGTTGTAGTCGCAGCATCTACAGGTGCAGCAACTGTGACAGTCTTGAATGGTGGTAAGAATCACACTGTTGGTAATACTGTAACTATCCTTGATAGTGATCTAGGTGGTGGAGGTGCTGCAAACCTAACCTTCAATGTAGCAACTATCTCATCTGGTATTCAAACTTCTGCAACAGGAGTTTACAACGTAAGTGATTACCTATTCTATGATAAGGCAATCGCTGCAAACGTTAGTGAAAAGAATTCATCTATCGTTGTCGGACCTGGTCAAAACCTAGTCTGTCGTGCAGCAAACACAAACGTATCTTTTATTGTTAATGGTTTTGAGTCTTCATCTTCCGACTTTGAGGTCGTGAATATGACTAAGACTTCAACTGGTGGTGAAGGTGGCGGTGCTCCAACCCCATAATAAATAACCATATAGGGAAACAGTAAATGGCACTTACTCGTCTTAAAAATATCATTACATCGAGGACTGGACGTATTATCTACGTTAACCCCGATGATTTTGATGCGTCAGATAGTTTTGATAATAGAGGTAACTCAGCGTTACGTCCATTTAAGACGTTGCAACGTGCATTTCTAGAAGTATCGAGATTTTCATACAGAGTTGGTCTTAGTAATGACGAATTCGATGCATTCTCGATCTATCTGTATCCTTCCGAGTATGTGCTAGACAATAGACCAGGTCTTGCAGATTTTAACCAGATCCAACCATTTAATGAGAATACTAACTTTGATATAACGTCTGCATCCAATGAGCTTTATAAATTTAATTCAACTCGTGGTGGTATTATTGTCCCTCGTGGTTGCTCTGTTGTTGGTTCGGACTTACGTCGAACCAAAATCGTTCCGAAATATGTCCCTTATCCCACAGTACAGGGTAGTCTCGGTATTACTGCTGCTAATGAACCTGATCCTACTGCGATCTTTAGGTTAACTGGTGCAACATATTTCTGGCAGATGTCCTTCTTTGATGGGGACAACAATGGTGTATTCTATAGAGACGACCTCTCACAGATCGCACCTAACTTCTCACATCATAAACTAACATGTTTTGAGTATGCTAATACAGATGATCTAAACCTCTACTATCAGAAGATCTCTAAAGCATACGCTACAATCCCCGACTCATCTGGTATTATCGCACAAGACCAGTTACAGGCAAGAGTTGAGGAAAACAGAATTGTAGGTCCGATCTCTGATGAATTTGCTGTATCACAGATCATTAGAAACGGACAGACTGCTACTGCATTTACCGTGGATGAATTGGGTAACCCCAAAAACCACGGTTTCTCTGTTGGTGTTGCTGTTAATATTTCTGGTGTAACAGGTCCTACTGAGCAGGATCAGTTATTGTATAATGGATCATTCTTTGTTACGTCTGCACAAGGTAACCAGTTTACTTATCAGATGAGTGCTGAGCCATCTGGTAATGCTATTGGTAGTAACGTCCTTGTTAAAGTTGAGATTGATACTGTTGACTCTGCATCTCCATATGTATTCAACTGCTCGCTAAGATCAGTTTGGGGTATCAATGGTATGCACGCTGATGGTGCCGAGGCAACTGGTTTCAAATCCATGGTTGTGGCACAGTTTACAGGTATCTCTCTACAAAAAGACGATAGAGCATTTGTTTTATATAATCCAACAACAGGACAATATGAAGCACAAGCAGCAGGTAGTGGAGCACATATTAATGGACTGGCAAAATACCGTAAAGGATGGCGTAACTGCCATATCAAAGCATCCAACGACGCTTTCATTCAAGTCGTTTCTGTTTTCGCTGTGGGATTTGGCGATCATTTCTTTAGCAATAGTGGTGGCGACCTTTCTATCACTAATAGTAACAGTAACTTCGGAAATACTTCACTTAGATCAACAGGATTTAAGTCGGCAAGTTTTACAAAAGACAAGGCTGGGCAAATAACTCACGTTATCCCACCAAAAGGACTATCAGATGTTGAAGAGATCTCAGTTAACTGGGTGACCATTGATATTAATAAGACTAGAGCAGCAGCAGATCCTACAAAACTATTCCTATATGGTTACTCCGTAGAAACTGGCAAACCACCTTCAAAAGTCCAAGGCTATACAGTTGGTGCTAGAAGAGACGACGTAAACACCCCAGATAGAGTTTATGTGCTACTGGTTGCATCTGGTGCATCTGAGCCAACTACACACTACGCAGAGATTACACCTTCAGGTCCTACTGTAACAGGCACATCACCTGGTGATGATGACTCTCCTCTCAAGTGGGATAGCGTGCAAAGCAACTGGTATATCCAAGTAGATGGTAGTCAGAATACAATTTATACTACACTACAGTCTAATACAACATATCAAAACCTCGGATTCACACCTACTACATTCATCCGTAGGGTGCCTGATGCTAGAAACCTTGTTGACAGAATCTATCGTTATCGTTACGTCCTTGATAAAGACGCATTCCCAGTGCCTAGGACACCGATTACTGGTTTCGTTATTCAGCCCAGATCTTCCGAGACTAACTCTCCTGCATACTCACGGACATATTACATCTATGCAGTCGAGACATATCAAGAGTTTGAAAGAGGTGTCACAGATGGTGTATACTATCTGACTCTTCTTAATGCTTCAGTTAGCCCAACAACAACTAACTTCAACGAATTCAACTTCTCTCAACAAACAGTTGATCTCTACCCTGCATTTGACAGAGACAATCCTGTTGCAGACCCTGCAGCATCTATCTCTGTTGCAGATAATGAAGTGTTGGGTCTAGTGAAGACAACTGACGGTGCATCTCCTACACCAAATGAGAATACTCAGCTCTCTATCACAAAAGAGACTACACAGTATTATCTACAGGAGTCACAAAATAACTTAGGATATACTACAGCATCTAACGTGTTGAATGGTATCTCAGTTACTGCACGTCTGGGTGATGCAGAGGAAAGAAAGATTCCTCTGAAACTTAACGCTGATAGCAGCGTGCAACCGCTACTGGTTGAGCTGAGAAGATACTCTATCCTTAGAGCGTCAGGTCACACGTTTGAATACCTTGGTTTCGGACCAGGTAACTATTCAACTGCATTCCCATCTACACAGGTGGAAGTGTTGTCACCTGCTCAGGTTAGATTGTCACAGTCACTCAAAGAATCAGCAGGTGTTGCATACTACTCAGGTGTTAACAGTGATGGTGAGTT
>CEVZ01123737.1_pt1 | contig 37995 bp, 10 predicted proteins | sample 361371 | NCBI WGS metagenome assembly CEVZ01 (sample SAMEA2620217, study PRJEB7988) | marine metagenome | isolation source: saline water (ENVO:00002010), including
TACAAATACAATATATGCACCTAAACTTGAAGTTAAATGGGATGATCATAAAGGTATAAAAGGAAATGTTCCAAATAATTTTACAAGTAGTTTTAATGCATTAGATATGTCTGGTGAAGTAGATAATCATGTTTATGTTAAAGGGATAAAACCAAGATACAAAGAAACAGAAACAGCTAAATTTAGAGTTGGTGCTAGAAAAAAATATGTTGGTAGAACATTTTCTACTTCTGTTCAAACTATTACTGGTTCATATATAGCAGACACTAGTGGTTCTTATTCAATAAAAGATGTTGCTACTGGTGAAACTATTGTTCCATTTGGTGATTATTCACTATTAAGTTTAGATAGTGGAAGTATGTATTTTAATCAAGACTTAAATGGTTTTGATGCTAATAGAATATATAAAATTTTAATAAAAGTAAACTATAATGATGGTCAAGAAATTATATATGACAATGATTATGAATTTAAAGTTGTGAGGTAAAATATGCCAAATCTAACACCAGAACAAATAGCAGATTTATTAGCCAAAAAAACCATTGAAAGTGGAAGTTTTAATAACTTAAATCCATATCAACAAACAATCAAAGATGGTGTAATAAAAACTGGAAAAGAAAATTCAGATGTAATGGTTGCTTATAAATCTGATTATGTTGCTCATCCTGAAGATAGAGAAGTCATTTTGAATGGAACAATAACTTCCAGTTTAGAAAGTTATGATTTTGATCCAGGAAATAGTTCTTTAATAACGAATCCAGATAATGTAAGTCAATTTATTAATTTTAATACTACCCAAAGTTTATTAGATCCAAAAATATTTAATCAACTTGTTAGTACTAATATCTTTGAACTTTTACCAAATCAATTGTCAAGACAAGAAAGAATTAATAGGTTATTTACAGAATATTTAAAATTAAAAAATCCTTCTGAACCTAGTTATCAAATTGATACTTCTGTTATACCAAATTTATATTTTTTAACTGGTTCTAATTTAAATATGTATAATCGTGAAACTATATCTTATTTACAATCTTCAAGTATGGATGACTCTTTTGGATATATAACACGATTAAATATAGATGCAAATGAAAATAATACTATAAGTGAAGAAGCACAATCTTATAGAACACTACAATGGTTAAGAGATGATATATCCAAACATTTAAAAGATATAGACTCCGCTGCTGGATTAATAGTTGATGATAGAGATACATATTCAAATCAAAGTAGTGGTTATTTAGAAGTTAGAAATTTAAATCATGCTGTTATAGTTAGACAAAATATAGATGAAAATAATAGTTCAGATCCACCAATGAGTGAACAAGAAGAAGTTTGTGCTGAATTTTATACAACTGGATGTTAACAAATAGGAGATTATAGGTTATGCAATTACCTAAATATTTATCAAAAGGATTTACAATAACTCAATGGATTAGATTTAAAGATAGAGTTAATAGTGGAACTATATTTAATTTTGGAAATCCAACTAGAGCTATAAACCCAATGGGATTTCGATTGGAAACATTGGTTGTAAAAAAATCAAATTTTGATGGAACACATCCATCTGAATTTTTTGAAGATAATGAATATGAAAGATTCGTTAGGTTGGTAGTTAGAGAGGGTGACGATAAGTTAAGAGATTCTAATATAGGAACTTTAAATTATGCTAAATATGACACAGCTACATCAGCTACAACTGCATATGATGCAAATAAATTTTATGTATTTAATTATACAAAAATACCAATGGATTTTGATGAATGGTATTTTGTCGTAGCTACTTATAATCCATTTGTAAAGGAGGATGACTCTTTAGGTTCTTATTCTCAATATAATAATGACTCTGATTTTTGGATGAACAATAAAGATACTGGTGGAAGTTTTACTAATTTCTCTGGATATGGTAATAAATGTAAGGTAGAAATAATTTCAAAAAGTGATTTGTTAAGAGCACGTGGCTATAAAATTTAAGAGGTTTTAATCTAATGAATAAACTTGAAAAGAAAATAAATCAAGTAAGTACATTACCTCGATTTTCTTACGATATATATAATGTTGATAGAATGTCGTCACCCAGAGATGATTCTAGACTTGTTGAAGCATGTGGATTTCTACCTGCAAATTCATATATACTTGGTAAACATAATTATTTTTGTTCAGCTGGAAGTAACTTTTCAAACATACATGACTCATCTATGGAACAACCACACACATCTTTTAGGTGGATTGACTATATAGATGGTGAACACATATTTGTTATAGTATTATCTGGATCAACTTGACTAGGATGTTATGAATCACTTCTTCAGGTAGAAGAAATATATCAAAATTTTAAAGAAAATGAAAATGTAATTTTTATAGATTCATTTAATGTGCATGACCCAAATTCAGGCTTTCAATGTAGTGATTGGCATTATTGGGAATCTCCACTTGAAAATTGGGTGCCAGTAATTCATGATGATGGAACAATGTTTTACGAACTTATATCTGGTGTTACTCCAGATGTTATTTTGATTAATAAATATGGTAGAGTAGTTTATAGTGGTCATCCAAGTAATAATCAACAAGAAATAATTGATAATATTAATTTAATGTTAAATAATCAAGATATTTTACAAGGTAGTTCATTATGTGGTGATGTAGAAAATTGGCTACCATTAGAAACTTTACAATCAGAACTGTATAACATAATGGAATCAATTGATTATTACGATGATTATAATTATGGTTGTACATTTCCAGAAGCTATTAATTATAATTCAAATGCAGTAGTAAATGATAATTCTTGTATAGGATGTAAGAATGAATCAGCAACAAACTATTGTGAATTGTGTATGTTTTCTGATGATTCTATTTGTGAAATTTTAGAGGGTTGCACAGATCCAAATGCTTTAAATTATAATCCAGATGCAACAGTTGATGATGGAAGTTGTGAATATACACCATGTACATCGGATGAGTATAGTGGTGAAGATTTAATTGGTGGTGAAATTAATACTTGTTATAACATTAATGATATTGCAATATTAGAACAACTTATAAATACAAATTATTATACATTAGATATTCAACCACTTGAAATACATAATCATAATGGTAATACTACTGTATCATTGGAATGGGAAAACAATCGATTGGTAGGTTTTGTGTGTGAGGAAGGATGTCCATTTTATTCGGAAAGGTTAGATTTATTTTCACAATTACCTTACCTAAAAAAAATAAAATTAAAATCTTGGATACAAGAAGGTTCTGAAGAACGATATGGTTTATGGTTTGGACTGTTTGACTCAATGTTTAATCTTGAAGGATTACAAGGACCTATAACTACTATTGAAGAAATATCTATTAAAGACCAAGCTATACGGGGTGACTTTAAAGAGATGACATACAATTCATCTACTTCAGATCAACAATATTCAATTAATACTTTTCCTGAAAAATTCTGGTCTAATCCAAATTTGAAAAAAGTAACAATAGATGCACCAAGTCAATTTCAAAGTTCTATAAATAACACGGGTGATTATACAGACATTGGAGTTTTTGATTGGCAGTTTTGTCAAACGAATGGCACTAATGAAAATATAAATTGTTTAAATATGTCACTACCTCAAAGATCTAGATATGTTACAGGTTTGTATGAATATGGTGAAAACATTCGAGAAATATATCTTAAAGATATATGGACTGAAGGTAACATTGCAAATGACATATTTTTAATAAATAATTTAGAATCATTAATAATACATAATTTACCATTGACGGGCATAATTGGTCCTGAAATTAGTAGTATAACAAATGCACACACATTAAAAATAACACATACAAAAATTCATAATAATCTACCAGAATCTTTTTGTGAAAATTATTATACAAATAATTTACAAGTAATAGATTTTTCATTTAATAATTTATGTCCACCCTATCCAACTTGTATAGAGTTTCCTGATTTATATTTTAATTCCAATGAATGTATAAATGAACCTGGTACGAATATTCAAATAGGTGATGTTAATCATGATAATATGGTTAATGTTCAAGATCTTATAATATTACTAAATACAATTTTGGTTTATACTTCTCAAGTTGATAATAGTTCATTCACCGAAATAGAGTTAAGTTCATATGAAAAATTTATGTCAGATATCAATGGTGATGGTGATATAAACATTCTTGATATTATGGTACTTATAAATCATATTTTATCTACTGGAACATTATCTCAATCTGAAGAAAATGAAGTTAGAAATATTTTAAATGATGTATATAATAATTATCCAAATTTAGATGTGACAGTAAATGTAGAAAGAAAAAATCTTGTAAGAAATTTAACAGCAAAAACTAAAAATAAAAATAAAATATCTATTCAAGATGCACTAAATAAAGAATCTTATATATTAAATTCAAATTCAAATTTAAGAGCTGAGGAGTATTTAAATTTACTCTCAACAATTGATCCAGATGTACCATGGGATCCTGATGATGATGTTTCACCACCAAATCCTGATAGAACAGATCCAGTATCTACAAACAGACTTTTGATTAAATTTTTATCTTCACCAAGATTAAATGTTTTTGATAATAATACATACCCAGAAATAGGAGAAACTTCGTGGGAAGCTTTAAATAATTCTACAACACTTGGGGATTTAAATTCAATTGATATGGTTGAAACAGGACCAGGAGAAGTTTTTGATTATTTACGGTATGATGAAGATGCATCAGTTACTACATATAGTCTAACATCAGCTCAAGCTCCACATGCAAATTGTAGTTCACAATATTTTCCAGGTAGTGCAATTAATAATGGTTCTAGTTTAACAATTTCAGATGCATGTGAAACATTTACTCCAAACGCAACTTTTATTAATGGAGATCCAATATTATCAGAACATTATACACCAACATGGGCTGGGATGAACTGTGATAGTGAAGATGGTTTATTAGCTGGTGGTAAACTTGGTTATCCTTTTTTAGTTTATAATACAATTAATCATTGGCCAGATGGTACTGCTTTTGGAACTTGGGCAGAAAGTATGGATGTGTTGGTTAATGGTCCATCATTTAGTCCATGGTGGTATTATATGTCTCAAGCTCATCCCACTCAAACAATTAGACCATGGGATGAATTTAATAATCTTTATTCCGAAGTATTTAATCAAGATCCAGCTAATGGTGGATATACTACTGGTGAAGATGGTGATGGTCCTCCACTTTACATTAGAGATTTATGTAATGATTTTAGATTAAATTTAGGACAAGGTACACAAAATAGAACTTTCTCTTGTGTCGATGTAAATTATTCATATGCTCCAACTTATGTAAAAAATCCAGATAGACTTATAACATATCCATTAGGTATAGCAACACATGAAGAGTACCCTACAGAAACTACATACAGTTTTAATTCTTTTATAGCTGATGGTTGGGATGTGACTGGTTGGGATAATACTAATCAACCTGTACCAAATGTTTTCCCAGTTAATGTAGGTGATATTTTGGCTCAACAAGGTTCGTCTAATGTGTGTGATTTAAGAATATCAGATTTTATATATTATTTACATCATACACAATCTTATAGAGCATCTACACAAACTGGTGATTTTGTTACTGAGGAATCCATATTTGCAAATGGATATCCACCATGGATATGGGCTGTATGTCATGATGATACAACTAATGAACCAGCTGTTTGGGGATGGCCACCATGTAATCAAGAAAATATATCTATTGGACATGGATATTGCAATAATTTAGATGTTAATGATGATTTAGCTAAAACTTGTCCTTCTTTATGTAAAAATACAATTATAACAAGTGTACTTGATAATGATGGAAACTATTATCAACAAAATAACTTTTATGGAAAAGTAGATTGTACAATAAACCCAGAATTTACTGGATGTACAGATGCTACTGCAACAAATTATAATCCAAATGCATTGTATGATGATGGTACTTGTATAGAATGTGATGTAACTCCTACAGATGTATGTAGACCTGAATTTGAAATAGATCCAAATAAACCATTCGTAGCTTTTCATAATAGTTTAACTATTGGTGAGGATGAAACTTATGGATCTGTTTGTCCAGCTGGAACTGAGTGTAAACAACTTAATTTGGTAAAAATTGGATACGACCAAACCAGTACAGACGATCCCATAGAGATGTTTGAAAATTCAAACACATATCCAACAGATGCTGGATGGTATTACATTATCAATCATTACAACGCTGATTCAACTGGTGATGGCATAGTAGATCATCCACTTTATATGAGGGATTATTATGTTCCTGGTAAAGATACACCAATTGGTGCTTGTAGTGAGACATGGAATACACCCCAATCTGCTTTATGGCAACAATCAGTTGATGGAACATATCCAAACATTTCTTATTATGTTTGGGCAACATGTGAACCTGTTCAAAATGAAAGTGGTTGCACAGACATATATGCTATAAATTATAATCCAGATGCAACAGTTGATGATGGAAGTTGTGAATATCTTGAAGAAGGTATAACTGTTGGTGGTGAATCTTCAAGTGGTATAGATATGAACAATGATGGAACAATTAATATATTGGATGTATTAGGTACAATTGGTTTCATTTTAGGTGATGCTATGTGGCCACAACAACAATGTCCTGAATATTATATCCCACCATATAATGATGGTGATAGTTGTGGTGACGCTGGTTGTTGTGATGATGAGTGTGATTCTCAATGTGGTGAGACTGGTTGTTGTGATGAAACTTGTTTGAATGACAATTGTCCAACTTGGTGTGGAAATTCAGATGATTGGATTGACCCAGATGATTGTGCTGATGAGTTAACTTGTGCAGATTTTAATTATGGATTAGATTGTTTAGCTGATGGAATAACAAATGAAAATATTACTTGTGAAGATGTTTATACAACAATAGATAGTAATTGTACAATACCAAGTGAAGTTACTTGTGGTGATGTAATAGATGAATCTTGTGCTTGTGATTATCTAACAGATATAGGAAATCAAGACACAGAAGATTGGACTCCAATTTATTGTGAATATGATTTATATTATTCAACTTGGTGTGAATCGAATGGATATATTATTTGTAATGATTGTGCTACTAACTATTCTTATAAATATTCAGACTTTGACTCATTTGCACAAGCTTGTATTGATGAGGGTGTAGTACCAACATTTGATGTTATTCCAATTATACCAAAAGGTGAAAGTAATTTTACAAATTATATTTCTTACATAGGAAATGAATCAATTGTTATAGATGAAGATAACTTTCAATTATTAGGTCCTGGTGAATGTACTTTATGTGAACCTACTATTAATGGTATTGATGTTTTTGGAGAGTGGGCTGATAATGATAGTATTGGTGGACCTGATAATACTGGTTACTCTCAAGGTGTAGCTATAAAGTTACCATCTGCTTGGCAACCATTTACATTATATCCTGGTAGAGGATATTATCTTCAATCTGCTAATGGTGGATATTTAAGATATAATTTAGAAAACATTATTGTTGAAACTGTTGAGGATGATTCACCACCAATGTCTGTTAGTGGATGTACAGATTCTTCAGCATGCAACTTTTATGAAACAGCAACAGTTGATGATGGTTCTTGTGTTTACCCTGAAGAAAACTTTGATTGTGATGGTAACTGTTTAGTAGACGTTGATTGTAATGGTGAATGTGGTGGTGACGCTGTAGTTGACGAATGTGGTGTATGTAATGGTGATGGTTCTTCTTGTCAAGAATATGTTAGATGGACAGATTATCAAGTTCTTGAAATTATTTATGGTAGTATAAATGCAGGTGAAGGTGGTTCTATAAATAATGAATATGCATCATTTGATGAATTTTTGAATAGTTATAGAGTTAAATGGTGGGAAAGTTCTGGATTATGTCATCCTACTTTAAATGAATGTATAGGAATAGCATATCCAGGAGAACCATGTACAAATAGTTATCAATGTCGAAGACTTGAATATTTAAATTTACAATCAAGTAATGATTTTATTCTTAAAGGTAATGTATTATTAAAAAATAATTTAGATCAATATTTTGGAAATTTAACTGAACTGTGGTATCTTGATATAGGATTTCAATTAAATGAGATAACTCATTTACCTTCTACAATAGGTAATCTTTTCCAGAAAACAATTCATCAATTAGCTCTTGATAATGGTGGATATACAAATCATATATTAAATAAAGAACCTGAAGGATTTAGTCAATATTTAATTGATAATGAAGATGCAAATTGGGCGTGGGCGAATTGGTGTAATGATAAACAAAATAGTTTAGTTTATTGGGATGGAACAAGTGAGTATTCTGCAGAAGATGCAACTAATTGGGATCTTTATAAAGAATGGTGTTCTGATATAATGGTTAATATACATCTTGATTATAATCATCTTGAGAGTGCTGGTATACCACCATCAATTCAAAAATGGTCAAAACTTGAAAGAATATATGGGTTAACATGTCAAAATCCAATTAGTGGAGACAAAAATATATGGCCTGAAAATGTTCTAAATAAATGGCAATCATTAATACAACATATTCATGTATGTAGTGAGGGGATATTACTTCCACAAGATTTTTGCAATATAATAAACCAAATGTATGCACCAGGAACAAGTCAAGATAATTATTTAAACACTGATATATTATTCCAACAAATAACTGGTTGGAGCAGTTATGAAGAAATGTGTCAATGAGATTTGTAGCATAAATTATTAAATTTGATATTTATATGTGTATATTTACAACTTAAATGTATAGGGTAAAATGATTTAATGGTAGAAGATTTTTCAAGTATAATAGAAATTCTAAATGGTAATAGCTCTTGGGAGATTCCTGGGGGATACGATACTACATGTTCTTATACTGTAAATGGTGCTGATTGGGGTAATGGTGCTGGTGTTATTGTAAATGATGTACCAAGTACAAATCCAGATGATGTTTTATTTGCTTACATATATAATGAAGATGAAGAAGAATGGTTTTTAAGAGGGTATTTATCTGTATCTGATTTATTAACTGCTAATGGTGTTACCACAATTCAAATGCCATTTTTTGCCTCTGATGAAAATGGAGCTCCAATAAAATTTTATGTATTTGTTGCAGATGAATTAAATGGCTCTTCTGAACAAGATTATAGAAATGCTATATTTCCCGTAAATGTTGCTGAAAATGCAGTAACTAATTCTGAGTATATTGAATTTACTTTAGGAGCTGGATCTCAAACTTCAAATCAATGGAATTTTTTTGTTACAACCACAGCCCCACCTTGTAGTGTTTTTATTAATGAAATTCATTTTGCTGCTGATGATGGTAAATGGGTTCCTGATTGGATAGAATTATATAATAGAACATCTGGAGCTATAGATTTATCAAATTGGTGGATTAAAACTGGATATGGAGATTTAGTAAAAATTGGTCCTAATTATGATGAGCCAGGTTGGTATAATAATAATGATACTTCTTGGAATGGATTTGTTTACGAAAGTACAATACCAGCAAATGGATTTTTTCATGTTATTTCAAATAATGCAAGTAATAATAACAGAAAAGGTGTATTTAGACCAGATGATCAAGATTATCCAATAAATTTAGCTGCAAGTGATAGAGGAACTGACTGTGATATAACACATTATAAATGTGGTAGATTTTATGCAGGTGGTGACTGGGGTGATGAAGGTGAAGGTATTAATGGTAGTAGTACTACAACAACTATTGGTAGTGGTGCCGATAGTGGTTTTAGAAATGCATACACATCATTTACTAAATATAGATTATTAGATAGTGGTGATACGATAGAATTATGGAAAGATACTGATGGTGGGGGAAGTCCAGATCAATTACATTGTTCTATAAATTATAATCCTGAACAAAATAATTGGGAAGAAGATCATATTGATGCTGGTAATAGTATTGAGTATGTGGGTGCATATGAAACTGAATTTAATTTTCAAACTTATTTAGATGGTAATAGTTGGAATGTTGCACATGATTATGATGATACTACAAGTGATGTAAATAATAATTCTTGGGTAGAAATTGATGGTGATGATTATGGATTTAATTTTCCTAATTGGTGGACAGCATCAACAACTGAAGGTGGTTTAGGTTTAAATAGAGAAGAATATGATTTTAGTGGAAATTACTCAACACCACTGAAACATAATAGTACTGCAGAAGTTATTATAGGTGGTTGTACAGATCAAAATGCTAATAATTATGATAGTGGTGCTACAGTAGATAATGGAACTTGTTTATACAATGCAGTTACAACTTGTACAGATCCAGCAGCTATAAATTCTGGATATGATGCATCATTTGTAATATGTGCAGCTGACGAAGTTTACTCTGGTGCAGATTGTCCATCTGATGATATGTGTCTTGAATCTTGTTACTTACCTTGTAATCAATATGGAGTAGATAATGATTGTTGTGAGTTTCCATTAGAATTAAATTTTGGTAATATAGATTTAGATGAACAAACTATAGAAGTTTTAATAAATACAGATTTTCCAATACAACAATTTACAGATATAGAATTTGAAGGTATCACTATTAATAGTATAATAACAGATGGTACATCAACTTCTGATTGGGCATCTGTTACTTTTAGTGGTAATAAGGTAAGTGGTGTTATAGGTGGTGGAACAAACTTAACCATTGATACAAGTGTAACATTGTTTAAACTCAATTATCTATCTATGGCTGTTAACTCAAATCTTTCTTTTGTAGATAATCAATATAGTGATGGTACAATTATTCAATATGAATCTGAAGCTCCTTCTGAATATGCTTCATCTATAGTTTATGGTGCTTCTATTTTATCTGATTGTAATGGTGATCCAGGTGGTGTAGCATTTCCTGATGACTGTGGTGTTTGTTCTGGGGGTAACACAAGTATTATACCAAATTGTAAAACAATTACAAGAACAGATGGTGATGGAACATCAACTTGTGATATGTCTTCATATACAAATCAAGCTTGTTTAGATTATATAGAACTTTATGGATCTACAGGAACAAATGAATATAACCCAGACACAGATAGCCCAAATTTAGATTCTTGTTGTGTATGTTCTGGTAATAACCAATCTTCAGATTGTGAAGGAACTTGTGGTGGAACTCTTGTTGAGGACTGTGCTGGTGAATGTGGTGGTTCATCTGAAATAGATGATTGTGGAATTTGTGGTGGAGACAACTCATCTTGTACAGGTTGTCAAGATGAAGTAGCTTGTAATTATGATGCTGGAGCAACACTTCCTGGTGATTGTGATTATACAACTTGTTGTAACAATGGAACAACATTTGGTGGTCAAGGTGATTGTGATTGTAATGGAAGTTTTTGTCCAGATGGAGCTCCAAGTGATTCTGTATGTACACAACTTTTAGATGAATGTAATGTATGTGGTGGAGATGATTCATCATGTTCTGATTGTGCAAGTGTTCCAAATGGTAGTAACCTTATTTTTACTTGTGGTGAAGATAATTCTGAAATTGAAGGAGAAGGAGATGCATCAAGTTTACCTTGTGGTTCAGGTGGTTGTGCACTTTCTGCAGCAGAAGCCGGCTGTTTTGATTATTTAAATTCTGATTGTGAATGTTGTACTTCTGTAAATTGTGGTTGTAATAATGTATGTGAGTCTATTCAAACAGATGATTTTTGTGGTGAATGTAATGGTGACAACACAACTTGTTGTAATAATGGTTCTGCAGATACTTCAACAACATGCTCTTGTACAGTTATAAGTGAAGATGGTGCTGGTTCTAATGTTGGTAATTGGTGTGATACACCTGGACAAACTTGTGGAGGACCTTTAGACGATCAATATTGTTGTACACATCAATATGACAATTGTGGAATCTGTGGTGGTGATGATTCAACTTGTACAGGTTGTATGGATGGTGATGCTTGTAATTATGACTCTGAAGCTACCATTCAAGGTTCTTGTGAATATGCAGAAACATACTATGATTGCTTGGGAAATTGTTTAAACGATTCTGATGGTGATGGTATATGTGATGAATTAGAAGTAGCTGGTTGTACGGATTCGGGTGCTTGTAATTATGATTCCAATGCAACAGATGATGATGGAACTTGTTGGTATGTAACAGGTGGTGGTGATTGTGAATGTGAAGATGGGGAAGGAGCTTCAGCTGATTGTGAAGGTACTTGTCTTGGTGATGTTACAATTGATGATTGTCAAATTTGTGGTGGTAATAATATTTGTAGTGATAGTAGTACAGGAACAATGACTAATAATGTTTGTGTTTGTGCTGATGGTGGTTACTCTTGTTTTTCTGGTGATGATTTTGATAGATGTGGTGTATGTTCTGGTGGAGCTACTGAAATAGAAGATTGGTGTGGAGAAGCTTCTGGTGATAATTGTTGTGATTGTCAAGGAACTCCTGGTGGTAGTGTAGAACCAATTACATATTGGGAAGATGCAGATGGAGATGGTTTTGGTGCTGGTGATGGTGTAACATATTGTCCTGGTGATCAACCTTCTGGTTGGGTAGCAAATAATGCTGATGAAGATGATAGTTGTGTTTCAAATGAATTTGATTGTAATGGAGCGTGTGATGGTGATTGGGTTGAAGATGGAGAAGGTGGGTGTTGTCCAACTGCAAATTTAGATTGTGAAGGAACTTGTGATGGTGGATTAACAAATGATTGTGAGGGTTCTTGTGGTGGTGATGTTACAATAGATGAATGTGGTTGTTGTGGTGGTTCAGGTATCCCAGCTGGAAAATGTGATTGTGAAAGAAATGCGGCTGATACTGCATATGAATGTGGATCTGGAAATTGGCCAACAGAAGATGAATGTGGTGTTTGTAATTTAGTTTCAACTTACACAGCGTGTAGTGAATTAGGTTCTACATATACTTGTGGTGATTGGTATTGTCCAAATGGTTTTGGTGGTGGTTCTACAACTTGTGATCAAAATAATGGATGTGGATGTGGAGTTAGTGGAGTTGGTGAAGTGTCTTGTGATCAATGTGGTGGAGTTCCTATCCCAGCTGGTGGTGGTACAACATATCCATATTATTATTGTGTTACAGTTGGCACTGGTGCTGATTATGGTGATGTAGATACTTGTGGTTTGGAAGATGACTGCGGTGTATGTGGTGGTAATGGTTCAGCTTCTGGTGATTATGTAACTTGTTGTGATGATGAACTTGTTTGTTTAAGTAATCAATGTCAAAATAATTTAGATGATTGTGGTGTATGTTCAAATTATACGATAGGTTCACCTTTAGATACAATCACTTTAGATGATGGTACACCATTTCCTGTTTATTGGGGTCACTCAAAAGATTGTTCTGGGGTGTGTTATGATGACGCTAGGTTTGGAAGTTATTATGATTTATGTGGTGTATGTGGTGGTAGTTGTATAAGTCAAGATCCAGGAGATATGAATTGTCCTGACTCTATTGGTGGACAGCAATGTAATTGTGACTATGTGACAGAAGAATTATTAGATGGATTAAGATATATTGGAGCAAATTATTTTCATCACACAACTTATGATATAAATAATCAAGATAATACACGATGGGGTGCACCTCCATTAGCACCAGATGGTTTTTCAACAAATGCAACACTTGTTAGAAATGGAGACAATAATTCTAAAAATACGATGAGAATTGGATATAGGTTTAGAGTTCAAGATGAAGAAATTATAAATCCTATATGGGATAATGATATAGCTAACTCTTTAAATGCACCTATAAATGGTCATGTACCAACACCAAGATTACAAGCTGGAGTTCCATATAGATTTAGTACTTGGGTTTATATACCTTCGGATGGTGTTGAATCAACAACTTATTGCAATGGTAATGAATGGTTTAATCCTAACAATGATAGAATAGCTCAATTATATGTTTCACAAGTTTGTAATAATAGTGATTGGAATACTAATTCATGTAATTCTGTAGATAATACTCATGGTTATAATATAACTTGTAACAATATAACTCCTAATACATCTAATATGGATGGATTAAATCATTATTGTCATCCTGTAGGTTCTGATTATAATTATCCAGTTTCAGATAAACTTGACCAATGGACTAAACTTGAATATGTTTTTGTACCTAATTTTGTAAATACAATTGGTGAAGATGGTCAACAACATGGTGATATAATAAGTGCACGAATAATGCTTGGAAATCAACTTGGTGGTGGTGGAATGAAATGTTTATCAAATGCAACATTTGCAGATGGTGAATGGAGTGGTACTTGTGCAGAAGAAGCTTTACAATATTCCAGACACGATTGTTTATGTCAAGTTGGGAATGATACATGGTCTGGAAGCCCATTAGATTTAGATGGTGATGGTGTTTATGAAACTTCTGGACTTGATGCAGATGGTAATATTGTAGGTACTTGTGTAGATTCCGTATCAAATCCTGATGGGGTTTTAGGTCATACTGGAAATGTATGGGTTAATTCAAAACATACAGCTTCAAATGGAATTGAATATATAGGACCAAATCATCATGCATGGATTTGGGGAGCAAGTTTAACAAGATTAGATTCTGGTGATTATTATGATTGTACTAATACTTGTGATGGTGATACTGTAGTTGATGAATGTGGTGTTTGTGGTGGTGATAACTCTACTTGTACTGGATGTATGGATTCAACTTCTTGTACTTATGATTCTGAAGCTACGATACCTGGTGGTACTTGTTTATATGAAGATTGTGCTGGTGGTTGTACTTGTAATACAACTTGGGATTCTAACGCTTCACATAATACGGCTTGTGTTAATACATCACAAGGTGATAGTCTATCACCATATGACGATTGTGGTGTATGTGGTGGAGATGGACCATATAATTGTACAGACTGTTCTGGAACTTATTGTAGTGATGAGGCAACTGAATGTCCTCAATTAGATGTAGATGGTTGTGGAAATTGTTCTTCAACTCCAGGTGTACCTGGAACTGGATTTACTCATACTTGTTTATGTGAAGGACAATTAACTTGTAATGATGAAACTGAATGTGATGTACAACAAGATATTTGTGGTGTATGTGGTGGTACTGGAGAAATATCATACATACCAAATACTGGAAGTCCAGGTACAGAACAATGTTGTGAAACAGGTGCTTTAGATACTTGTGGTATTTGTGATGGTGATAGTAGTGCAGCTGTTTGTGGAGCTGTAGGTCAACAATGGAATGGTTCATGTGATTGTAATGGTGACTCTGATGGTTCAGCAACTTGTGATGATTGTTTAATATGTTCTGGAGGTAATTCAGGTCATACAGCTAATAGTGATAAAGATGCATGTGGTGTTTGTTTTGGTGACAATACATCTTGTAATGTGTTACTTGAAATTAAAAATGTAACAATAGATTCATCAGCAATGACAGGTTCAGCTGAAATTTGGATTGAAAATAAACAAACAATTGGTTATTGGGCATTTGGTTTTACAGATACTTCTAACTTTACTATAACAAGTGTAACTAATACTGGATTAATTCAAGATAATAATTTTCCAACATATGTAAATAATAATATTATTTATGGTGATTATTATTCAGCTGGAGCAGTTTTACCAGCTATAACAAATAGTACACCAGCTAAATTACTTCAATTTAATTTCACAGTTACAGATCCAGGAACAGAAATAATTCCATTTAAATTATCTTTTGATAGAACAAATGTTTATATGAGTGATGGTGCAGATTCTCCATTAGAAAGACCAAATGATACTGGTATTCCATTACCTGAAATATTTTGGGTAAATGGTATATGTGATGATTCTAATGGAGAAGAAGATGGCGGTAGTAATTGTGGTACGAGTGCTGATTGTCTAGGTGTTTGTTTACCACCTGAAACTATACACTTCTTGGGTTGTACAGATGCATATGCAACAAACTGTTCAACATCAGGTTCTAGTATAGGAGAATGTTTATGTGAACCATCTTATCAAGATTGTATTACTATTCCAAAAGATAGTGAATGTACATATCCTACAATTTCAATAGCTTCTTTAAATATTGGAGGTATTTGTGAAGGAGCTGGTGGTGGAAACGATGGTTCAACTTGTTATAATGATTTACAATGTGATGGAACTTGTGGAACAGCTTCTGATGTATTTCCAGCAGAGATATCTGATAATTCTGTATATAATCCAATTTTATCAAATGGGGAAGGTTATTATCATGAATGGGGTGCATCACCAAAATTACAATGGACTTATGATACATTTGATAATCCACCTTTGTATTGGGAAGGATTAAGTCCAGATCCATTATCTTTAAAAGTTATAAGGAAAGATGATAATGTTGATGTATATACAGTTAATACATTTTACTCTTCTCCATCTGAAAAACTTTATCCGTCAAATGAGTGGTTTCCAGCTGTTACACCTGGTGACTTAATAACAAAATATAGAATTGAATGGCCTACATCAGGTACTATAAAATCAGAAACTAGTGAACTTGCTTTTACTTTAAGAAAATCAGGATGTATTGATAGTAAAGCGTCTGCAACTTGTGATGGTGGTTATAATTCTTATGCAACTTATGATTGTGATGGAACTTTAGATGGAACTAATAATGATTGTTGTGAATTTTTAGATTATGAAAGTAGTTGTTGTTTATATTCTGATATGGATGATTGTGAGATATGTGATGGTGGAACAGGATTTGGAATTTTAGATAATTATTATGCTGATTATGATGATGATGGTATAGGATGTTTAGATAGTGGAGCTATTGGATATTGTCCTAATTTAGATTGGACTCCTCATTATGCAACTATAAATCAACCACCAGCTGGATGGGTTATAGAAGGTAACTTGAGTGGTAATGAATCTGGTGAAGCTTGTGATTGTGCTTTTCCATATACTCATCATGATGAAATATGTTGGAGTGATATTTCTCCAGAAATAAATTTATGTCAACAATCTGATGGAGTAACTGGTGCTGATGCTTGTGGTGTATGTCCTTATTATACTAATGGTAATAGATTAATAGAAAATCAACCAACACTTGATGGTGTTGAATTTGGAGTTTACTATAATCATTCCCAAGATTGTGCGGGTACATGTTCTCCTGGAACATATTATAGTGAGTTAAATAATTGTCCTGCTGGAGAGGGGTGGTCGATAAACACTAACTCTTGTAAATTATGGGGAGCATATAATGATGAATGTCTTGTATGTTCTGATGGTAATAGTGGACATACAGCTAATGAAAATTTAGATGATTGTGGTGTTTGTCACACACCTGGATTAACATCAAATCCACCACATTTATCAACAAGTAGTACTTGTTTTGTAGATAATGAAGGTAGTGGTATATTTGATGATTCTTGTCCTGCTGATTGGGGAACACCATCAAATTCATATTATTGGAATCCATGTCAAGATTGTCATGGAGTTGTAATAGATGGAGATTCTGGTTCAAATACTACAGATGGTGCTTGTAATTATTGTAAATGTCCAGATCAACAAACATATGACTCTGGTACTTGTGGTGATAATAACAACTTGATGAATATTGGAACTTGTGTTGAAGGTTCTCCTGAAGAAGGACAACCTTGTGTACAAATTGATGCTAGTGGAATTGTAACTTCACCATGTGGTTCTGGAAGTCAAAATTCAGATTGTTTTGTTATAGGACCTGATGCTGGTTGTAGTGGAATATGTGTTGCTGAGGGTAGTGCTGTAGATACATTAGATGTATTAGATCAATGTTGTTTTAATACTCAAACAGTGAATGCTTGGCCTGATATGGATGAAACTGGTGATTCAAAAACTGGTGAATTGGGATATTGTTCTGATACTGGATATTCGAATGAAAATGAATGTACTGGAGATTGGTATGTCACTATCCCAATAAGTGTATGTGCACCTCAATTTGGTGGCCAAGAAGAACCAATATTATATGATGGTCAAAATCAACCTGGAGCTGAAGCAGGAACAGAATTTTCTTATTATTTTGTTACTGATGATTGTTTTGGATATATCGATTCTTGTGGTGTATGTTGGTCTTTAGATGAAGCTGGAGAGGCTGCTTCTGATATATTTTTAGGTTGTGATGGAGTGTGTTATAGTGGGCATTTATATGATGAATGTAACAATTTAGGTCAAGATGTTTCAAATTGTATGGATCCAGAATGTAGAGATTTTGGGGTATGTTCTGTTGATTCTGGTGGAGGATTCGATGAAACTCATTGTCAAAACTCTCAAGAAGCATGTATTGAAGATTGTGGTGGAAATTGGAATACAGGTACAGATTTTACATCTACAGTCCCTGATGACTATACACCTCCACCATATATAAGTCAAAATCCATGTACTTCAGACACTTGTGGTAGTGGTGTATGTATACCAACAAATCCATTATGGAATAATCGTTGTACTGGGTGTACAAATGAATTTGCAAATAATTATTTTGAAGCGTGTCAAGCGTGGGGGTATGATTGTCTATTTGACGATGGAACTTGTGAATTTGATGCACCAGTTTTAGAATCTGTATCTGATGGTGCTTTTATTGTAAATCAAACAATACAAAATGGTGTTAATTTAACTTGGATATCATATTCTCCAACACCACAATTTGCTATTCAAAGAAATTATCCATATGATTATTATGGTGGGGAGGAATATTCTATAGGACCAACCGATATAATAACAACAAATAATGGAACTGAGTATGAGTATACTTTTCTTGATATGTTTCCACCTGAATCTGTTGCATCAGAATTATGGCCTACAGATACAAATGAAATAGAAATAACATATAGAATACTTGATATAACTAATTCAGAATATAGTAATGAACTTACTACAACATTACAAATATATACACCATCAATATCTGTTGTTGAACCCGAAGATTGGGCATCTGATGATGATACATATAATTCAAATGAAGATATACCAATAGAATTAAATTATGATTCTTTATTTACAGATGGTAGTGAAAATGAAATTCATCTTAAAATTACAACAACTTATTCTGGTAATGTTGAATATTATGAATATTTACCAATAAGTCTTCAAGGTGACTTGTTACATGAAGGATGGATTGGGGATGGTAACCAAGTTCAATCTGATACTAATAGTTATTGGTATTGTCCATTTGAAGAAAATTGGACAGAAGATGAACAATACTTTGATGAAGAATCATGTAATGCTGTTTGTGAACCACTTATAGGTTCTGGTTGTGTAACTTATCACAATACTTATTTTAATTTGGGTGGAAAACACGGACCTTTATGGGATTTAATATGGCCAGATGAAACAGGTGAACCTATACAAATAGATGTTGAATATCCAAATAATTATTACACTTGTGATGATGGAAGTTATTGTGGAAGTACATCAGATTCAAGTGAATGTAGTGATGGAACTACAACTTGTACACCAAGCATTTTAGATACAGTTACCATTAAAACAAATGTTATTACTGGATGTATGGATGAACCAACTGGTGGTGGATGGTTAGGTGCTTGTAATTGTATAACATGTGGTACTAATGAATGTTGTAATGATGCTACATATACACCTTGTGATAACGATGGAGGGTGTGAAATTGATTCTTCTTGTGTACCATCACCAATAGGTAATATATGTCAACCAGATACTTGTTTCGATGAAGGTTTTTATAATCCAAAGGCTAGTGTGGGATATTGTTGGAATTTCCTAGATGAAAATGATGCTTCTAATGGTTTACAATGTCATAATCATGATGATTGTGGAGCTAATTCAGATGGTGATAATAAAGGTTGTCTTTGTTCTGATGCTAGTGGAATACCTGGTACAAGTTGTTACCAATTATGTACATATCCTAAATTAGGATGTATGGATGATGGTAATATGCCAGGTGGTAGATGTAATTATGGTGATTCAAGTGCAGATGAATGTTTTGTTGATTCAACATATTCTTCTGAAACAGATTGTATAGATGGAACTCCTTGTTTGGCTGTAATTGGTGAGACATATGTTAATAATCATTTTGGATTTGGTAGTGTTACACCAGGTGTCAGTCCAGTTGGTATAGCATCAAGTGGAGAATATGATACAGAAGCTACATATGAAGACGGCTCTTGTTCTGGATATTATGGTTGTACAGATAGAGACGCGATTAATTATTATGGAAATATTGAATATACTAATTTTAATATAGCAAATACAAATTGTTCTATAGATTGGACTTATGAAGAAGGGTGTCCTGAAGGTGATGCATCAACTTGTTGTGAACCAGCACAATATCCAGCTGATAGTGATGTTTATATTGATCCAAATACAATTTATGGTTTACAAAGTAAATGGATTCTTGTTGGTGGTACTTGTGTAGGAAATACAGAACCTGGTAATCAAGCTTTTTGTGACGCACAACCAGCAAATTGTGATGATGAATCTCAATGTCCTGGAGGTACTGGAACTTGGGAAAGAAATGATGGGTATTGTATATTTCCATTTCAATATAATATAGGATATAGACTTGAGAATGCAGAAGGATTTGCTGTTAATCCTCCTTTAGAAAGAAGTGGATATGTATTTTTAGAAAATGATAATAATACAACTCAAGATGGTGTACCACAATTAATAAGAAGACCATTTCCATTTACAGACGATGAAAATCAGGGTGGAGGACCTGCATCTTCAATACTATATGTTTGGGTATTAGGTGCTGGAACAATAAACGGTGTTACAGATGCATATGATAATGTTTGGTATCCCAGTGAAGGAGTTCCTGGTGAACTTTTAACTAGTGATAGTCTTGAAATTAAATGGTATATAAATGATGTAGAATGGACTCCATCTTATACTATTGAAGGAACAAATGATAATGGTTGTAGTGACATTTGTGCTGGTTTTGCAAATGATCCAATAATGTTAGACATACCAATTTATAATCCATTAGAAATAAATAAACCAGATACTCATACTTTAGAATACAATCCATCTCAATTAGATGATATTGAAATTACATTAAGAGTTGACATAAAAGATTTATTTATGATAGAATCTGGAGTACCTGAAAATTATGCTACTATAACAAAAGAATTAGATTTAACATTTATAAGAAATGATATACACGGATCTCAAAATTTACCTCAAGGTTCTACAGATACTACTTCAATTAGATTAGACTATGACCCTGATGGTGATGGGTTAAATAATATAACTTATGATATTGATGATGTATACGATGCAAGTGGAAATTTCCAATCAGGTGCCTTAACTCCATTTCCATTTTCAATGAAGGATGTGGATGGTGATTTATTTACTGTTGATGTTACTGTGACTCCAATCACTGGTGTATCAAATATGATTTTACCTGAGGTTACAACATATACCTTTACAGAAATTAATAATGAGGATGGTGCTGGTGCAGATTGGCAATCAGAAGAAATTAATTTTAAATTTAAAGATTTATTTGATCAAGATGGTAATAGAAGGCCTAATCCAAAAGGAACTTATTTAGTTACATTAACCTCTAGATGGAATGAAATGTTACATGACGTTTATAATATGACTGTTGAAGGTGATTTTACTTCTGATTTTACACCTTATTATATTCAAGAAGAGTTTATAGAACAAACTACATTTGAAATGTATGTTATTGATACAAGAGGACCAGAAGGTGATGTTGGTTATTCAATCGTTAGTTCATTTGGTGTATCACCAGATAGATATGAATTTAGACCAGCTGGTGATGATATGAGAGATTATATAGTTAATTACTCACCTGAAGTTGTAGAAGGAGTTCCAGAATCATATATAGTTAATGGTGGATTTGGAACTATTGGTTATGAATATGACCCTGAAAATGATAGTATAGGTTTTTATTGTCAAGAGCAAAATCAAGAAATTGATTTGATTACATATTATGTAGATGGTAAAGAATATATTGATACTATTGTAGAATCATTTCAAAATGCGGATTATGAATTTGAAAATAATGTTATAAATCCAACATTACCATTTGGTTTTTGTTCTGAAGATTCAATAATAAGTTATACAGACGAAGATGGTAATCCACAATTATCTGTTGATATATCTGGTTCACCTTGTAGTGAAGACAATGAGTGCAGAAATCCAGATGATACAATAGGTGATTTATATGGTGGATTTGGTAAATGTGAAGAGTTTCTTGGAGAAGTAGGATATCAAAACAATTCATTTGTATCTATACAAACACAATTTGCTGATATATTTAATGATGGTTCATGGCCTTCATATAATTGTTTTAATAATCTTACAGTAACTGCAACTTATACTGAATATGTTGAAGCTGTTGATGGAACTATTGTACAATATGATAATACAAATTTAGGTGGATGGTTACCAAAAAATGCAATAGATTATTATGATGAATCCTTGAATCCAGATGGTACAGATCCATATGATACTGTTTGGAAATATGAATTATTAATATATCAATGTGCACCAAATGATCCAGAATGTATAACAAGTAATTCTACACTTTTACATCATGTTGTTTTTTCTGATTGGGCTGACCAATATGAAGACATAGCTCCTTATCATGGTTTATCTCAATTTTATCCACCACAACAATCTTCTGAAGATCAATATGGAGTATGGCAAAATCTATGGACAAATGATGGTTGTTGTGCTTTATCTGGTGAGGGTGCTTGTCTTGGTGGATATGGTCAACAAATGATAAATACTGATCCAAATGTATTTTTAACTTGTAATGAAAATCAAGAAATATGTGAAAGTGGAACAAATGAATTTGATTGTGGTGGTGAGTGGACACAAGTTTATTCTGAATGGGGTGAACATGATGTTGAAGCTTGTACAATAGCTTATGGTACTAACAATGAAGATCCTCAAGATGGAGCTAACTTTTTAACATCGTGTACCACAGATTTAAGTGGAACTCCACGAATGGGAACTGTTAGAGAATTTTTAGAAAATGGATATACTTATCAATTTTTAAATGAAGGTTTACATAAAGCCGTTATTAAAGCATATGATTTGAGATATAATCCATTGTTAAATACATCTAGTAATGTTGGTGAAAGTGAAACTATATTTAATGTTGATTGGGTGTTTCCAATAATTCAAAGTGTCAAAGAAAGATATAATCCATGGAAAGGAATTAATATTCCAGAAAATGCCTATATCCCAAGTTATGGTGAAGGAAATATATTTTCTAAAAAGAATACTTTAGAATTAGAAGATGTGGATGATAGACCCTCGTTAGGATGTTTTTTATATAGAGAAGACAATCCAGATTATAGAACTTGGTCAGCATTAACAGAAGGTGAATTATCTGAACCATTTAATTTAACGGCTTCTGCAGAAAATTTGGAAGGTAATGAATTTTCTATAGATTGTGATGTTAGGTGTTTTCCAACTTTAAGAAGTGGTAGTGCTTATTCTACACCACTAAAATATTATGATGAAGAATTACAGCCAGAAGAATATAAAGAAAATATGGCACCAGTAGAAACACAATTTTACTTTTATCCTAGAGAAGCAAAATCATTACTATCTGAAAGAAATTCATTAGTAGACACATTAAGTTTTGGAAAAGATAAATCTACTTGGTTTATTTATAATTTAAATTTTGGAGATGGTTCTAAACCTAAATATAAATCAAAACCATTTCAATTGTGGAATAATGGTGTTATAAAACATAACTATAAGGAAGATGGTATATATGATGTTACTGGATGGGCTTTTAATGTTAAATTAAGTCAATCATTTAACGATGTTTCTGAAGAAAATATTGTTGGTATTGATGATTTTCAAAAATTTAATGTTCGAATAAATTTAGGTGAAAATACAAGATTTTCTAAAGAATTTGAATCATTGGGTGGTGAATCATACACTTATTTACCATATCCAAGTACTACTCCAATTATTGGTGGATTATCATCTGATAGTGTATATTATAAATCTATTAAAAGAAATCTTGGTTATATTGGAGGATCTAAAAGTGCATTTGATTTAAAATTTAGTAAATATAAAGATAAGATAGATGCTGAATATGCTTTGGCTAAAATGGATGAAAATTATATAGGAAAAGAAATTAGTAAATTTACTGGATCATTTTTATCCATATCTCAACCAAATGATTTTTCCGAAGATTATCAAATACAAAGTTATTATGATAATTGGACTAATACTGGAGGTGAATTTATATCAGCTTCAAAAGTTAGTGGATTTTATTCTGGTAGTGTTGATAGTTTTGGATATTTAGAAAATACAACAACACCTATATTAATTAATAAAGGTAAGTTTAAAAACTTTGGAGAAATGGGTAAACATTTGGGGGATGTTGATTTAGGACAAACTAGATATTATGAAGGTCAATCATATATGTGGGAACAATTAGGATTTGAAGATGTAAGTGCTGGAAATCCATCATCACCTAACTATTGGAATAATATAATTCCAAAAAGTTATAAACTTGAAGATAGACAAGGTGTAACAATTAGTGATAATAATACTATCATAGTTGATGAAACATCTTTACAAGAATGGGAAGGTATTAATGAATATGGTAATACTTATTATTATCCAGTATTACCAATGGTTGATGAAAATGGAAAATTTGATGAATTAAAAGGATTACAAGGTGATAAAATACCATTTGGTTCTCCTGGAACAAAGTGGAACGGAGAAGATAAATCAGCACCAATAACTTCTGAAAAAATAAAAGATCAAAGGGTTCAAATTGATTTATCTATGAAAGAAATTTCTTCTAATGATGAAGTTGAAGATTCAAGTGGTAATAAAAATATTGGTATTGTTCTTAATGATTATGGTATAAAATATGATAAAGACACTAATGAACCTACTAAATTGAAAGACATATTAAAACCAAATTTAGAGAATGATGAAAATAAAAAGTCATATTAAAATAGGAAAAATGTATGCCTGATTTTAAAAAAATAATAAATAGAAATAAACCTTATGAAAATGCATATGGTCAATATAACTATGGTGATGGCCAATATTTGGGTGTAAGTACAAATAAAGATCTTCATACAATAGTCCATAACAGTCAAGATAATAAAAATAATATATCAAATTCTCCTGTGGATGAAAATGGTATAAATTATTTATGGGAAAGTTCTAAAATAGAAGTTACTCATTTATTTATTGAATCTACTCATGTTAATTATGATGTTAAAAGAGCCAGTTTTGGTGTATATATGGTAGATGAAAGAGAAAATGTAGAAGCTGTAAATCCACCAGCTATTCAAGACGCTGTTAGTGGTAATGATATACGTGACGCTCTGATGATGTCTAATGGTTCGAGTGGTAATGTATGGCAAAATGATCATGATGATTTATCAGGTTCACCTTATTTATTATATGCCGAAGATAGGGGTCATTTAAGTGATGATAGTGATATGGGTCAAGTACGAGGACTTGGTCCTGATTCATATTGGAGTGTTATAGATGTACCATCATCAGCTAAACATAGAGGTGATGATCAAGCTTGGGATAAATCACAACTTAATTGGAGTGCTGATATGCATAATCCTGGTTCTCCTGGCATATGGTTTGTGGTTAGAACTGGTGGTAATGCTGATGATTATGATACACAAGATTTTAGAAATAGAAATTATCAAAAAATGAAATTATCAAAAAGAGAATTAGAAACATTATGGGCAAAAGCTGATGGTAGTTCAAAAACTTTTTGTTGGGGAGGTGGAAATGTTAATGCTGGAATGTCAGATTATCAAGGTAATACTATTGATAAAAAAATAGGTGGAATGCCTGGACCATATTCGGATAATTATGGAGAAGGTGATGAAACATATGATGTTACTTCACCTGCTTTTCAAGCTAGAGAATTATGTGTTAAAGTAACTGCACCTCTATGGAATTTTGATAGAATACCAGCTTATCTATCAACAGATTCAGAAGCAGAACCAACATCAGGTGAGATAGGATGGATTTGGGGTCAAGAAGATGTTGATGAAGATTTAGCAAGATTTAGACCAAATCAACAAATAGATTTTGTAGGATTTTATCCATCACATGATTTAGCTGGAGGACAGGGTGCTGGTCCTGATTTATTAAAAGAATCTGATATTATAGATTTTAGACCAATTTCATTTGTAACTGTTGATTTAAACGAAAATGAAACCCAAGAAGTTGAGGATGAACCAGATTTACAAAATTTATACAATGCATCTACAGATGATGATTATAAATTTACAACAGCACCTTTAAAACTTAATTTATCATTTAGATTAGCTAGAAGTGATACATCATTTAATCCAGATTATCTTGGTTGGTATTATGATTCAGATATTCCATCTTCTTTTAATGAAGTTAAAGACGATGATTTAACTCCATTCAAAAATACAAAATTTTATTTTTATGTAACAAATTGGGATACACCAGTCGATGATGATAGTAATGCACTTACAAATAATTGGGATTATGTATTAGATAACTACCCAGAAACATTTGATGATATTGTATCTGCTCAAGATAATGATAATACATATAAATTTACACAATTATTTAGCCCAGATCCAAATGATAATAATAAACAAAAGTATAATACATTAACTCATGAATATGATTATCCAGGTACATATGTTATAACAGCTATAATGTTTTCTGCTATGAATCATGAACAACCTGGTTATTATGATTACTTACAACCGCTCAGATGGAAATTAATAAATTTAAAAGTATTTGTTGGAACTTCTTCTGGAATAGTTGATGACTTTTCTTACTTAACACAAGATGATTATGATTATATTCCATGGCCTTATACAACTCCTGTAGTTAGTGGAATTTCTTCTGATAGTAAGTATGTAAAAAGTATTGAAACAATAGCAGCACAAAATTTATTTACAGAATTAGAAGTGATACAAGAATCAAGAACTATAAGTGCATTAGCTAATACTAAAAATAAGATAACAGATGAAATGGGTAATTATTTAGGTAAGGCTGATTTAGGACAAACACGATTTATTTTACAAAATGATGGAGTTTGTGATGATACAGATGGTTCTACCGTTGGTAATAGTTGTACAGGGTCTAGTGGTTGTGGAACTGGTGAATGTATACATATTCCATATGATATGAATGAGTTATTAGAACTTAATGAAAATTATATATGTAGAGATGATTATGGGGCTGGAAATATTTTAAATCCAAAAACTTTTTTATCATCATCTATAAATGAATGTAATATTAGTTGTAGTATAATAAATGTATCTGGTAGTTGTTCTTTAACATACTCATCATTTGTAAAATATAATGATCAATCTACTTGGTATGAGTTTATTGAAGGTACTGGAAGTAATAATTTACCACAATATCCAAGAGAATCTTCCATTGGAACACTATTTATAAACAAGAGTGGTAGTAGAGTTGATTTATCTAATAACACTCAAATCGAAATAAATTATGAAGATGTGTTGGATAATCAAATAAATGGTGATCCTAATGGTAATAAAGGAATAATTATAAGTGATTATTCACTTATAAAAACTAATTATAATGAAGATATTATTAGACAGTCTTCAATAGAAGCACCAGATACAACAAATAAAGATGATGGAGCATTTTAATTATGCCAACAGTAGAACAAGATATAAATAGTAGTGTTTTTTCTTTAGCTCAAAGTGGATCTGTTTTTAATGCTTTCACTGGGAGTGGTGAAACTTACATTAGAATGTCTGTATCAACAATTGATAACAATCAATTAAGACAAACATATTATTCAAATAAAACATGGAATGATGAAAAAGTCTATTATGTATATCAAGATTTAGATACAGATGGTACTATAGAAGCTAATGAAAGATTAACTTACATTAATCCACCACAACCTGAAGGACTAGCAGATGTTTTTTACCCAGAATCTGGTACACTTGTTGAGTCTAAAGATATTCAATTACCTATATTTTGGGATCAAGATCAAAATTGGTTTGTAAAACCAAATGACGCATTATCTATTGATACATCAACTGTTTATCCACAAACTAATTATAGATTACAATTTGATTTTTTACAAGATATATTTTCTAGAGATAATGGTATATTTTATGAAACAACTGGTTCTTCAAATCCAAGATTATATATAAGAGAAGTATCTACTTCAAGAAAAGAAGTTAGATTAATAGGAAGAGTTTCAACATATCAAAATGGTGAACTAGTTAACGAGAATGCTGAAAACAGATTTGATGATGCATTTAAGGCAAATTTTGAAACTAGATATGGATATGGAACTCCAACCGATAATCCTAGTAACCCATATAAATTAGAATTATCATTAATATTACCAGATCAAAAAACCAATATTCTTGTTACAAATTATGAATGGGATGATACTAGTTACGATACTAATTCGATTATTCTAAAACTTTACAATCCATTACCTAATGGTATAGGAAATTTATCAGAAGTAAGTTTAGCACAAGAATTACTTCCTACACAATTTCAAGATATTTTATATATTATAGAAGATGCACCAGATGAGGGAATATTTAGGTTAACTCCTGATGATAATACTTATGAAATGTCATCTACACAATATGGTGATAATTTAAAAAAACAAAGTTATAATGAATTAATAGAAAGTTCTTCATTAAGTTTTAATCAACGGGAAAGTATTTTAAATGATGTCTTTTCGGCCAGTAAATATGACTATATTAATTTAGATTTTTCAAAAAGTAAAAATCATACATTTTTTGGTTCTGCAGAATCTAAATTAAATAATTTTTATAGTAAAATAAAAACTATTGAAGAAAAATTAACAAGTATTAGTGCTTCGATTAATAATAGTGATGGTAATTTTGTAACAGAGTCAGCTGTTTCTACAATTAGAAGAAATTTATATGAAGATGTAAGAAAGACTATAAGTTCATTTACTCCATATGAAAAATGGATGTATGAAAATACAACAATTTCTTCATCTTATCCAAAAATTGGAATTAATTATGCAAAAGTTCCAGCTATATCTGGTAGTTTTACTGGGAGCAACTTTGTAAATGTAAGTAGTGATGCCAGACTTTATCCTGATTATTATGGTATGGATTTAGTTTATGAAGTTTCAACTATTGGTGATGATATAGTATTAAGTGGAAGTTTCAATAATTCTGGATCACATACAGATCCAAATGATTTTTGGGATACTGGTTCTGTATATGAATCTGGTGTTGGTAAAGATGGTGGTTGGTATTTTTCTGGAAGTGCTGCACATTTTTCTGGATCTGGTGTTGGGAGTCATGTTTATCTTAATCAAACTGGTTCTAAAGTTGCAACAAATCAATTTAAAATAAATAATACATACAAAATAGATTTTGATGTGATATCCAATACACCAGCCCCAGGAACTGGAAGTATAAGATTTGATTTTGGTGATGGTGCAAGTGCAATTGAAAGAGTATCTTTTGATATAACCGCAAGTGGACATTATTCTTCATATCATAAAACATCTCAATTGATGGAAAATCCTAATAATATTTTATCAATAGTTGCAGTAAAAGATAGTAATGGAAAGAATTTTTCTGGTTCAATAGATAATGTTTCTGTAAAATCAACAACCGACTCAGATGGAAAGGCTGATATTTTTACAGATCAATATCGTGTTGAACAATATCCAATGTCACATTATAATGGACCTTTTTACCTTTCTTTTTTAGCTAAATGGCCTGTATTCCCAACTTGGGAAAATTATAATTTAAATCAAGCTTCAGCTTCTTTTGTAGATATACCAAGTAGTGCTTGGCAAGGACATTATACACATTCAAATTATAGTGCTCCATTTGGTTCAAGTGCGTCTGGTAAAACACCAGCAAAAAATAGATTTCAAAGATATATTTTAGTAGCTTCACAATCTTATTGGAGAACAACAAGTACAAACATAGATGAGGGAATAGTTCCTGATGATGCATCTAAAGAAGATGGTTGGCAAATATTAAGTGGCCAAAATATAACTGGTTCTTATAATATGAATGATCAAATTGGTCAATATGGTAATTTACTTACATACTCAAGTTCTGCTATGTTACCAAGTGGTGAGTTATTTAGATTATATCATACAACTTCGTCTATTGATGGTGCTGAATCACCAATAACATCTTCATTTATTACGGATGTTAAAATATATAAAGACGATAAATTGTGGAATGGTAACCCAACAGATGTTTTAGATTTTTCTCATTTATATAAAACTGGATCAAATGCTGTACAAAATTGGTACTCCGCTTCACTAAAAGAAGCTAGAAGATATGATTCTGAAAACATACATGCATTATATAATAATATACCTAAATTTTATAGAGATGAAGATGACCAATTAGTATTAATGAAATTTATGTCAATGTTGGGTGAATATTATGACATATTAAAATATTATATTGATAACTATGTTAAAATTAATGATAGAAATTATGGTGATGATAACTTTTTACCAAATGTATTATTAGAAAATATAGGTAAACAATTTGGTTGGGAATTTTTAAATACAAATAGTTTAACAAATCTTTTAGAGTATCACACTGGTGGAAAAGAATCTGTTGGTATTAGTTATGATGATTTAACTAATAATATATGGAAAAATATATTAAATAATTTAATTTATATTTACAAAACAAAAGGAACAAAACAAAGTATAAATGCATTATTGAATTGTTTTGGTATACCACCAAATGTTGTAACTGTGGATACATTAGGAAGTAGTTTTGAAAGACAAGTAGCTGCATCACCTGGTGTTTTAAAAACACTTCCTTCCGGTGATGCTATATCAGAAGTTAGTGGAAATTTAGTTTATCACAAAGAGAATAAATCTATAAATCATTTATGGTTTCCGTATGGTGGTTCTGGATATAGAACAATGTATTGGAATTATTCTAATAAATCAGGTTCTGCTTTAAATAGACCAGGAGGTGATAGGGGAAGTAACAGTGGAGATACATTAAGATTTACATTTACATCTGTACCTACTACAACTACGCAAAGTTTATTTGTTGCTAGTGGAAGTCTCCCAGCATTTAATAAAACTGGTGGTTTTAAAACATATGCTCCTTTATGGGAAGTAACATTAGTACCTGATACTTCATATACATGGACTAATGGTGTACCTGTATCGGCTTCGTTAGAAGTTAATTTTAATTATTCTTCTGGTGGGTCTGGTTCATTACCGATATCTTCTAGTAAGGTGACATTATCATCTACTAAAATGCCAATGATGAGTTGGAATAGTGATGAGGTTTGGAGTGTAGAACTTCTTAGATCTAATTTCGATAATTCAAATGAACTTGAAACTCCAACGACAGCTTCTTATGAACTATATGTTGCTAAAGCTGAGGGTGATAGAATAAAATATTGGTCTCACACAGAACTAACATCCAGTGATACAACTGGTGGTGGTAAACATTGGATGAATAGAAACTTTATTTCCTCTGGTAGTAGTACAGTTGTTGGTCATCCTTCATTAGGTAATTTATATGTTGGTCCAAATTTCACTGGTTCTATGTCACATATAGAAATATTTTCAAATAAGGCTACAGATTTTAATGCTGATATTGTACAAGCGGGGGATTCATTATTAAGTGCAAGACTTAAATCTGATTTTATCAAATATGCTTTTAATCCTTACTATAAGGGTGCAACTTATAGACTAAATGAACTATCATCTAATAATTATAATTCTATTAGGATGGGAATTGACTTTGAAGGTTTTCCAATACACTCATATGATTTTAGAGATGTAAATGATAAAAATAGATTAGTGATAGATAGGAATGGAAGCTTCCCAGCAAATCATAATCAATTAATGAAATCAGTGAAATTTAATGTTGATCCAGCTGGAAATACTCCACCAATAATTAAAAAAATAAATAAAGAAATTTATAGATTTGGTGTTAGGGGATTAGATTCTTTAAAAATAGAAGATACAATAGTCGTAAACAGTAAAAATAAAATAATTGGATCACAACTATTACCAGATAAATCTGTATTATCAATAGATAATGATCCTTACAAATACAGTCCTTTAAATACTACAATTTTAGATGCATCATTATCATATGCTAAAAAAATAAATACATTAATTACGGATTATTTTGATGATGATGATTTGGGTCAATTGTTAACCATACAACCAGATATAGGTAGAATCTCTAATGTATATGCTGGTGGTACTAAATTTAATTATGGAAGTGCAAATCCAGCTGATCATATAACACCTCGATATGAAAATGAGGAAAAATATCCTGCATTAGAAGCATTTAGTAATACATTTTTTGAAGTAGTTTTATCACAAGAAAATATAATAGGTATTAATGAATGGAATCATAAACAATCTTTAATACCAAATTTAATATGGGATATGTTAGAAAGAATAATACCTACTGGAATGTTGTTAAGATCTGGAATTATGATTTCTTCTCATATGTTTCATAGAAATAAAGTTACTAGGTACAAATCATCTGGTCAACAACATAATTATTATAAAACTAATAAATCAATTTCGTTGGGTGATGAATTAGATGTAACTGGATTAATTACTAATACAACTGTAAAAATTGATGAACCAATATCATCAACAAAAGAACAACAATTAGATAATACTTTTTATGATATACCACAAAATTCTGTTGGTGATCTTGATATTAGTAATGATCTTAATTTAGATAAAACATCATTAATAGATGATACAATAGTTTCTGTTAAATCTACTTCTATAACAAAAGAAAACGAATTGAATCTTGATGTGGAAGCTGCACAAGTTAATGAAGGAACACCACTTGATAAACTTGTTCAAGTTTTAAAAGAGGTTAATTATGATGAAATAGATTTTCAAAGTAAAATTAACTCAACTAAAATTTCTTTATTAGAATTGGATAAAGAAGTAGGTAAATTTAATAGTAGTTTCCATACTCCAATATATCAAAATCTAAAACAATCTGAAGAATTTGAAGATATTAATGTTAGACATAAATTAGAAGTTTTTAATAATTCTATGATTGGATATGATGACTCTACAAGTGAAATAGAACTAAATCAACTTAACATAAAAGATAATTCTTATATATCTGATTCTATACTATCTGATAACAGTATTGAAACTAATATATTAAATATAGAAAAAAATGATTTATCAAAATTAATACCTGTTGATATTCCTATAGCAGATAGTATACTTAAACCACCAAATCGTTTATTAACTCAAAATAATATAACAAGTTTACAAGATGTAAATCCATTAGATATGAATATTATGCAAAGTGATATGATTTATTCTGATGGTGTTAAATCTGATTCAGATTTAATACTAAATGATTTACAAACAAGTAATGATGTTGTAAGTATTGTAGAATCCAATAAAATGACAATTTCTAATGATATTGATATTACACATAGTAATTCTGTTACACAAGATATTTCAACAAGCTTTGTTAAATTAGAAAATCTTAATTTAAATGACCAATCATTTGTTACACCATCCCCTTCTGAAGATATAGGGATAGATTTTTCCGAATTATCTAAATGGAATGCATTACCTACACTTAAAAAACATAGTGAAATAAACATTGAAGAATCTATAAAATCTGGATTACATAAACCAACTGTAGAGTTACCAACTAAAATAGATGTAGAAAAATTCATTGATCCAGCTAAACTTAAAAATTTACAATCTATTAAAAATACTATTTCCGAAATAGAAATAGAAAAAATAAATCAAGAAACTAATATAAATTTGGATACAGTTACTACTGTAAAATCTGATATATCTAAATTAGATGCTGTGAAAAAAATATCAAAAGATTCTGAAAAAACAACTGTTAATAAAAGTATAAAATCACCTGAATTAGATAAATCAACAATATTAAATGTTGATAAAAAAATAAAAATAGATAAAGCTTCTGAATATGGTAAAGACGCGGTAGCTGTAGAGTCTTTCATAGTTAAAGAATTAAAACGTATAACATCAGCTTTTGATATTTTTTCAACATATGAACCACCATTAGTTAAGGAAAATGCTGGGTATGGTGATAATTTATTTCCTATAAGTGGTTCTGATTCAGCTGGTTATCAATTCGGAGTTCCATCAATATTAGATTCATTTTATAATAATTTTGGAAAACCATTTGAATGGGATAAATTTTATTCTTCTGAATATCCTGATTATATTATAGATAGTCACCCAAATAGTGCATATAAAGCAATGGGTTCAAGTTCAGCTAGTCCATATGCACCAGGTGAAATTAATCATACTTTTATAGGATATACCGAAAGATATAGAGGTTTACCATTGTCTTGGAAATATATTAAAGTTTTAGCTGGTGGTACTGCTACTTCTGCTATAACATTAAAAAATAAACATTTGTGGTGGGAAAGAGGATATGAAAAAGATTATTCTGATATAAGGCAATGGGAGCCACCTTTAGTAGATCAACGAGGAAATACAATAGGATTTACTTTACAATATACAACTGGCTCTGGAAATGATTCTATTACTGGATTTGGTTCTGGTGAAATGAATTATCCAGATCATCATCTTTGGAAATCTCAATGTCAATTAATTAGGGCTAATCAATTAGCGGCGGGATATCTTTATGAACCAAGTTCTATGAATCAAAAAACACATAAACCATATGATCCAGAAGGTCAAGTTCATCCAGACAATCATTCTGAATATGGTAAAACAGCTGTTTATGTTTGGAGTAAATCTGGTGATAATACTATTTCTGTGACAAATAAAAAAACCACAACTACAGAGTTTAGGAATAAATCGAATATTTTACCAAAAAAAGGTAAGAAAAAACGATAAAAGAAAATAAATAAATTAAATTTTTTTTAGTTACTTTATATTTATATGTGAATATATAAAATTAAAGTATTTAGTAAAGATTGGAACAACAAAAAAGTTTTAAAAAAAACTTAACAATTTTAGGAGACAAACAATGGGTTTAGGAAACAACAATAGTAACTTTAGTATTCACGCGGCTGTGACAGATTTAGGTGCACAATTTCTTATGGAAAATCCGGCAAAATTTAATATAACTTATTTTTCATTAAGTGATGATGAAATAGATTATTCTTTGTGGAATCCAAATCATACAGATGGTGTGAAATCATTTGGTAAAGTAATTGAAAATACACCAATTTTAGCACCTGTTAAAAATCACTCATATCAATGTAATTATCATTTGATTAATGGATTTCCAAGAGATGCTATTAGAGGACCAGTATTGAAACTTGATAAAACGACAGGTACATTAGCTAAAGGTCCAGGTGAAGCTGAAGAATTTATTCGAATAACCCACGAACTTGTTTCTCCAATGCCTTTAAGACTAACTTTAACTAATGGAGTAGATTTCCAAATGTCTGCTAAAGGTTTAGTTATGAAAAAAGGTGACACAAGATCAACAAAAGTTCCATATGATGGTGTAAATTATCCAGTGGTTGGAGTGGTTCCTGGTGATACGGTAGTTAAGATTGAAACAACAAGAGTACCTGGTGATTTGACAAAATCAGGAATAGGAACTCGTACATCTGTGAATACAATGTTGATTATTGAATCTGAACACTATGGTGTTACAAAATATGCTACATTTGAAGGAGCAAGAAATACAAAAGGATTAAGTTCATAATAACAATTTTAGGAAAACGATATAGTTTTTAAATATTAGGAGAAATAAAAATGGCAAATGGAAATACAACAGGAATGACATATCTAAAAAAACTCGGAGCTAACGATGTATTTTTAGATACTCAAGAATTGACAGTTGGACTATTTAATGGTGCAGGTACTTTTCTTGGGGGTAATATGGAAACATCTTCCATATCATCATCAAACCACGCTTACTATCATACAATTAGAGATAAAAGTCAAACTGGAACAGTAGATTATTGGGATGTTTCATTTGGTCACAAATACGCATCTGGATCTGTAATTCCAGCTGGAGGACTTAACTCATCACTTAAAGAAACTCAAGTTATGTATTCACAATTTGCCAATGTTGTATTAGATGATCCATTTACTGGATTCACATTCTCCGATGTTTCTGGTAGTGATACAGGAACTGTAGAAGATTACATTTATACTATGACTGCAAAAACAGATAAGTTAAAGAATGAACTTGACTCTAAATGTACAATAACATTTACTGGTTCACTTGCAAATGGAGCAAAGAAATCTTTAGTTTTAACAACATATACTGGTAGTACTTATGGTTCACCTGGTGGACAATTTTATAAAATGATATCTGGATCTAATGGTGTAGAGTATGGAACAGATGGTACGGCTGGTTTTGGAACAACTTATGGACACTTCTATCCAGATCATGGTTTATTCATTTTTGCAGGTTCTAAACTATCTGCATCTCTTCCTGGTGTGAGTGGTAGTAAGACTGGATATGATTCAGCTGCTAAAGGATCTCATTCTGGAAGTGCACAATATCCGATGACAGGTTTAGGTAGTGGAAAATGGGGTCAAGGATTTGCACCATACTTCCCAGCTACTGCAGGTGCAAAGAATCACTATAAATTGCTTCATTGTCTGAGAAGTGGTTCAATGGTAGTAAGAACAAGACAACATTTAAATCAAACAACAATCTATGTAAGGGTACATCACGGAGACTTTAACGCTTCATCAAATCCAACTTGGTATGTTAATGGATCTGAATATAATGATATCAAACCTGAATTTGTAGGTAACCCAACAACTTTTATTACTGGTATTGGATTATATAACGCTGATAAAGACTTGGTAGCTGTAGCTAAATTAAATAAACCTGTTAAGAATACACCTAATTCTGAATTTACTGGTGTTGTTACTCTTCAAGGTTAGATTGAGAATTTAGTGGTATGGTATGTCTGGCATTAAAAGAATCAACAAAGGTGATATATTAACACGAAAACATACTGTTAGTAGAACAAATTTTTTCGGAATAGGTGGAGGGACCAGTAACGACTGGACTCTCCATCATTATGAATCAGGTTCTAGTAATCCAGATTCAGCGAGTATATACAACCTACTATATCACCTATATTATAAACCCAATAATAATAACACATATGGTACACAATATGTATTTGATACTGGTAGTGTATCTTCTAATACTGGTAATGATGGATTTCAATTTAGACATAAATTTGCAGATAAAGGAGTTTTATTATCTTTATCTTCTAGTATGTATGGAGAAAGAATAAAATCTGGTTCTCTTTTTATTATAGATGCTATAGAACATTCAGCTGTTAATTGGATTATCAGAGATGATGGTTATGGAAATTTATATAATTCTAATGGATATGGTGTTAGTGGTTCTATGACGTTTCCAAATCGTACAGTATATCAAGATCAAAGTGGTTCTTTTAATCCATTAAGTAGTTCAATTTCATCATCAATAAATTATGTAGGAAATGTTTTTTATGACGAGGGGTTAATAGTAATTTCAGCTGGTGATGAACTGAGGGCTACACCTTCATATGGTAATATTTTTTATTCATCTTCTTTTACAAATAAATTTGGATTAGGCACACCATTATGGTATGGAAATGTTGACTCTGAAGAAACATTTTATTCTACAGAATATTTATGTAAAGTTAAATCTAATGAATTTAATTGGTCTATGAATCCAACTTTATATAAATACTCTACAACTCCACATAAAGGTCAATCAGGTTCTTTTAATCCAAATCCTGGTCAAAAGGGATACGAACATATTTTTGAATGGAATCCTGTAGATTCTGGATCTGAATTTTTAGTAAATCCTAAATTCCAACATCCAGACTTTCAACCTTATATTACTGGAGTTAAACTGTATAATGAAGATTTACAACCAGTTATGGTTGGGAAATTTAGTCAACCTGTCAAAAAGTTGGGTAATCAAGATATGACGATAAAGATACAACTTGATCATCATATAGATAATATAAAAGATGTATAATTAAGGAGAAAAATGGTTTCATTAGGATTAGACGCATCAACGACTTGTGTCGGATATGCATTCACACAAGATAAGAAGAT
>CEVZ01052438.1_pt1 | contig 37231 bp, 44 predicted proteins | sample 361371 | NCBI WGS metagenome assembly CEVZ01 (sample SAMEA2620217, study PRJEB7988) | marine metagenome | isolation source: saline water (ENVO:00002010), including
GATTTGGATAACGTAACTTTTCCAACGAAACCGAGTTAAGGAATAATAGTATGGCACTATCTAAAATTACTAATGCATCAATAGGTGAAGCCATATCTTCAGCTAATATGCCTGTTGGTTCTGTATTACAAACACTACAAGCAAATAAAACAGATACCCAATTAATAGAAAGTGTATCATTTGTAGATGTTTTAACAAAATCAATTACACCATCTGCAACATCAAGTGGTATTCTTGTAATGGCTTATGTTACAGTAAGTGGTTATGGACACTTTGACATAAAAGTAACTAGAAATGATGCTAATATTGAAAATGCAAGTGGAACTGGTGTAGGGATAGGTAACCAAGTAGGTTCAAATAGAGTAAGAAGTGCTGCACATTTTTATACTGTTACTAACTATCTTACTTCATGGAGTTCAAATACACCAACTATTGTTTTATTAGATTATCCAAATACAACATCAGCTATAACTTATAAAATAAAAGCCTGTAGTCCAAATGATGCAGGTTCTTATGATGTAGACATAAATCGCCAACATTCAGATGCAGATGCTCTTTACTCAGCGACTACTATAACTACTCTTACATTACAGGAGATAAAAGGATGACAACACCAACAGCTAAAGTGAGAAAATTTTCACAAGCATTAAAAAATTTAAAGGTTAGTGGTTGGACAGTTCATGGAGATGACCCAACTAATGAAACAGAATTCTTAGCTAGGTTTCATAAAGTTATAAGTGTAGATGATGACAATAATGCTACAACAAGTAATGACTCAAGTAAGTTTGGTGTTACATGGTCACAGATAAAAACCGAAATGGATAAATTATAATGCCACTATCAAAAATTGGAACTAATCAAGTCTCAACTTTGGCAGCTACAAATATGCCATCTGGCACTATACTTCAAGTTAAACAAGCAACTGATACTACTGATTTAGAATATACAACTACAAATACTTGGGCTGATTTGGGAAATCTATCTGTTTCAATTACACCTAGTTCTAGTAGCAGTAAGATATTAGTTTCTTGTCAAATAGGTTGTGTTGACCATAATCAACCTTCTTATTTAGTAGCTTTTAAATATGTAAGAGGTAGCACAACTATTGGTGGTGCTTTTGATACTGGAACTGGAGGAAGCACTGGTATTAGAGGTAGAGCCACTGGTGACGTAAATGCTGTTTATAATTGTGTATTACCTCAATTTTTAGATAGTCCAAGCACTACAAGTGCTACTACATATAAAGTTCAATATAATAACTTTAACGGACAAACTTTTTACTATTTAAGAGATACTGGATTAAATGAAAGTTACATTGCCACATTAACAGCAATGGAAATACAAGGTTAAACTATGACATATATAGGAACTACTCCAAACTATGGTACTCTCCATAGTCAAACCATAACTACGGCTAATGGCTCTACGGCAACTTTTACATTAGATCAATATGTAGCTGATGCTGATAGTATAATTGTAACAATCGGAAATGTAGTACAAGAACCTGTAACGGCTTATACTGCAAGTGGCAACTCTATAACATTTACTGAGAACGTACCTAATGGGGATACAATTGTTATCCGATACTTAGGAAGACAAATAGATGTTCCAACTTCTTATACACAATCAACCAGATATAAGTATGTTGCTACAAACAATCAAACTACATTTAGTGGAGCTGATGCTAACTCGTTAACTTTATCTTATACAACTGGAAATATCGATTGCTATTTGAATGGAGTGCATCTTGACGAGAGCGATTTTACTGCAACTAATGGAACTAGTGTAGTATTAGGCTCAGGGGCAACAACTAGTGATGAATTAGTTATTGTTGCATGGAAAACTGTACAAATATCAAATGCCTTAGATAAAACGGCTGGTGGAACTGTCACTGGTGCAACTACTTTTAATGGTGTTGATGTTAACGGCACAGAGTTAATATTAGATGCTGATGGTGATACATCTATTACAGCAGATACAGACGATAAAATACATTTTAAGGTTGGTGGTTCAGACAAAGCTACATTAGATGGTACTGGCACAGTAAGTACAGTTTTTCATATCGGTAGTAGTACACCTCATTCTTTTCATAGTTCCTACAACGAAGCATATCTTGCAGTAGGCAAAACTCTGATGATGCAAAGCACAGATAATAGTGGTGTTTATGTAGCAGAAATCGGTGCTAATTGGCATAATAATGGTTCAAGAGTAAGAAATAATGCTTCTGGGTATGTCTATAGGCAAGATATAGATACATATAATGGTTGGAATACATTTATGAATGGCACAAATAATAGTGCTGCTGCTGGAACTGCTGTTACTTGGCATAATGCTTTAGCTTTAAATTTACAAAGTGGTCAAATGGTTGCAGAAACAAATTTAAATTCTCTTGCACAATATTTTAGAAATACTCATTCATCTTCTCCTTATGGAGCATATTTTCAATTTACAAATGCCTCACCAGACAATACTGACAATTATTTTATAAGATGTATTGATGGGGGTGGCACAACAAGAGCAACTATTTATTCAGATGGTGATTTGTATAACCATGATGGAACGTATACACAAATTTCTGATGAAAGAATAAAAACAAATATTACTGATGCAAAATCACAATGGGATGATTTGAAAGCAATAAGGTTTGTAAACTATGAAAAGAAAGATGACGTTGCTGTTTATGGTGAAGGAAAGAAAAAAGAATTAGGTGTTGTTGCACAAGAATTAGAAAAAGTTTGTCCTAGTCTTGTAAAAGAGTATGACCCAGATGCTAGTCAAATAAGACAAACTCCAGAATTTGGCACTTTGTATGAAGATGGTGACACTATTCCAGAAAATAAGAAAGTTGGAGATGTTAAAGAAGTAAAATCTAAAGTTAAAGGTATTAAACAATCTATACTTTACATGAAAGCAGTTAAAGCCTTACAGGAAGCAATGGCAAGAATAGAAACATTAGAAGCCAAAGTAAAGACATTGGAGGAAGCATGAGTAATGCACTGAAACTTGCAACCCTATTAGGCACTTCTAGTACTGTACCGAGTTCTAAACTTACTGATACATTTGGAATGGTTCATCTTAACACAACTACAGTTTCTTCTGCTGTAGCAAATGTATCTTTTAGTTCATCTTTAATTACTGATACATATATGGACTACAGAGTTACCATTAGATTTTATGCACCATCAACAAATGGTCAATCTCTTTTTGTTTTTCCTTCTGATGACAATGGTTCAACTTACGACATTCTTATTGAACAAAATATGCAATACCATGACATGAAGGCTTCTAATGCTTTTGGTAATGCTGGAACAAATGGGAATAGTGAATATAAAATACAAATAGGTGCTGGAACAGAGAACACTGCAAATAAAGGTTTGAGTGCAGACTTGATGTTTATTGGTTTAAGGCAAACTACTGGTTTTAAAGCAATGTATTATAGTTGTCATAATGCACACGACAATGATGGTGGTCATAATACTGGTAATGACTATTGGTGGACAGGTGGTTCAAAAATCATAGGCACATCTAATTCAAATAGAGAGTCAATAAATCATTTAAAATTTCAAGCAGGAAGTGGCAATATTGCTCAAGGCACATTTAGTTTATATGGGATAAAATCAGCATGAAAAAATTAGTTGATGGCATTGAAATAGAAATGACAGATGCAGAGATTGCATCAAAACAAGCAGAAGATAAACAAAATTTAGAAGGTACATTAGTGCAAAGAATGGTTCTTCTTAGAAATAAAAGAGATATCCTATTAGCCGAAACAGATTGGATGGGTAATTCTGATGTTACTATGAGTAACGATTGGAAGACATACAGACAAGCATTAAGAGATATTACTAAAACAGAACCAGCAGATATGGCTTTAAGCAATATAACATTTCCAACTAAACCAAGTTAATAGAATGAAACAAACTCTAGAACCCTCTCTCAAAGTCCAAATGGAGCTTGATCAACATGAGAAAGAATGTGCAATACGATACGAAATGGTAAATGACAAGCTAGGACAGCTCGATAAACGTCTCTGGAGACTTGAAGCAATTACAATAGGGTCTAACCTAGCCGTTCTTGGTCTCGTAATAAGTTTAGTGATGAAATAAAATGGCAATAGATGACAATCAAAATGTTGTAGTTAATAATTACATACGTTCACAAATTCCAATCTTGGAAGAAGGCTTGGGAGTTTACCTTCAAAACGAATTACAACGAATAGAAAGAGCAATTCAACAACTGACAAATGCATCTATTCAAGTTGCCGAGAAAGCTCCTGATAACCCAATCAAGGGTATGGTAAGATATGCAATTTCACCTTGGAATCCCCTAAGTAATGGTTTCTCAGGGTTGGTTGTCTACAATGGTACGGCTTGGGTAGCTGTCTAGTGTGTGGGCATTGTTGGGAAGTTTTAAGAAAACTTAAAAAACGTAATAAAAAATCAAAAAATAAGAGGAAATAAAGTATGGTTTGGGGTCAAATCGCTGCATCTCTCATACCAACTGTAGTTGGTGGTTTCATGGGAAATAAAGCAGCCAAAGCTGATAGGAATGCAATGAATGCATACAACCAGCAACAATTAGCTAAGTGGAATATGTATTCACCTTACATAAGCGATGCACTTTCAGCTGGTAAAGGGTTTTACGATGATAAAATAAGCCAAGGTGCATACCAAGGCGATACATATGCTGGGATGAACCCTCTTGCAACTGATGCATATAATTATTTAGGTGGAATGGGGCAAGGTTTACGAGGACAAGCTCAGGGATTTATGGATGCTGGTGGATCATTTGGTCAAAATTATCAAGACCTCTACAAACGAGCTGGGCAAGATAACATTCAAAATGCAATCAATTATGCAACACAAAATTCCCAACCTCTTATTGATGCTGCAATGAGAGATGATGCAAGAACTCTTACTGAAAGTACTTTACCTCAAATTGGATTATCAGCTACTGCAACTGGTAACGAAAATAGCTCAAGAGCTGGTGTTGCCGAGGGTATAGCTAGAAGAGGATATAGAGATAGACTAGCTGATACAACTGCAAGTATTCAAGATAGTCTAATAGGAAGGTCTCTACAAGACCAACAAGCACAATTTGCTAACCAAATGAATGCCAACCAAGCATTAGGTAAAACCTATCAACAAGGCTTTGGAATGATACCAACATTAGCTGGTATGGGAACAACGGCTGGTCAAGCATTTCAAGCTGATGAGCAAGGTCAAATGGATGCTGATAAAGCTAAGTATTATGAAGACCAAGATTTCAACATGAATGCATTACAAAATTATTTTGGTGGATTGGGATTAGGTGGAGTGTCTTCACAAGGTGGTCAAGCCAATATGTATAACCCAACCATGGGTGGAATGATGGGTGCTATGGGTGGTTATGGTTGGTCTCAACAAAATCCAAATTGGATGAGTAACTTTACTGGTATGATGCCTAGTTGGGGTGGTGGAATGACTTCTGCCTATAATCCTTATTCAAGACCATTTAATCAAAGTGGTGCTTACTTAAACCCAGCTTATTAAAATGACATGGCTCAAAATAATATATTTGGGATACTGTCCAATTACAACATTAATGACAACTTACCAGCCATACTCGATGCAATACGATGGAAAGAAACAGGGGGCGAGAACAACCCATTACAAGCGATAGGCTCATCAGGAGAAATCGGAGCTTTCCAATTAAACCCTGAGCATTTTTCAGATTTTGGTTTTGATGTTCAAAAAAATATTACAAACAAGCAAGCTCAAGATTATTGGTCTTCAAGAAAAATAGCGAGTGACCTTCTTGAAGGAATGAAGAAGTATCGTAACTATGATCTAGGACAATTGTTAGCTGGTTATAATTGGGGATCAGGAAATGTCGATGAGTGGATTAAAAAAGGTGGAAAGTTTGAAGACTTACCAGCTCAAACTCAAGATTACTTAACAAAAGTAGCTCAAAAACTACAAGAAGGATATGTCGATCCTCTAAGAACATCGATGCTACCAGTTTCTAAGCCTAAAACAATGATGGCATCATACGATGACCAAGGCATAAACCAAGATTACAATAATGATTTAGGACAAGTAGATATAATTTATAGAGGCGATGCTCAAATACAAAACGATCAAAAGCCTTCTTTTTGGTCTCAAATAAGTCCAATTCAATCAGCCCAAGCTGCACCACCCAATATTACAAATACAAAGATAGGAACTAACAATATGGCAAACCAAATGAGTTTTGGAGAAAGGCTTAGATTAGGTCTAGCACAACCCAGCGATGTACAAAACGAATTAAAAATGTGGCAACAAATTTATCGTGGAAGAGACCCTGATGATTTAGGTAACTTAGACATTAACCCAACTACTGGGGATGTTGGTGCAAATAGTTGGCTTGGTCAAATGTCACCAGACCAAATGAGCAAAGCATATTGGGATACACCATTTACAAGTTATGATAGTGTAGCCACACAAAATGAAGTTACTGAAGACGATAAAAAGAAATTTGCAGAAGCTGCCCTAAGTAATGCCTTTGGTTTTGAAGATAAAAAAGGTGGTGGTGGTGGTGGGATTTTAAGTAATACTGCCCAAGCAGCTACATCAGGCAACACTCAATCAACACAATCACAACTTCCACCTAACCCAAACATGACAAGAAACAATACTGCCTTGTCTACTCCAAGTACTTCTATGATGATTTCTGATGGTGAAATGCTTATGAGAATGGCTGGTGCTGGTCTTGGTAATTTAGGAAAAGGATCAACAGCTGCTCTTGGTTCAGCTTTAGATAAGTATGGTGAAATTAAAGACTTAAATAGAGTATCAGCTTTAGAATTAGCAAAGGCTCAAGCCGAGGCTGGTCTTGATGATGATACTTTAGCTCAAATAGGTCAAATTGATGAGACCATGTACGACATGAATAGAGCTTTAGGATATTTAAATAAATACAATCTTACTGGTTTCTTTACACAATATTTAGGCACAACAAAAGACAAGTTGTTTGGTGGTAAAGCTGGAAATACAAGACAAGCTGCTAGAAAACTTTTAGAGAAGTTAAGAGTTGATGACACTCTATTGAGAATTGCTCAAACAAAGGGTGCTATCTCTAACAAAGAAATGGATTTATTCTTAGCTCCATCTCCAAATATGGGCGATGCCGAAGGAGTTTGGATACAGTGGATACAAGATCGAATGCAAGCTCTAAATAGAGTTAGAAATAGAATGTCTACTGGTCAAACAGTATCTCAAGCACAACAAGCAACAACCAATCAAATAAATCAATTTGGTAGTGGCTCTGGTGGCTTTTCATCAAATGTAAATCAAGCATTAGCAATAGTTAATAATCCCTAAGGTATAAAATGAGTGAAATTGAACAGCTGAGTACTTGGATAATAAATAACCAAGACAAAAAAGGCTCGTATGATTTTAATGTTGTAGCAAATGCATTAAAAGAATTAACAACAGGACAGCCACAAATTAACCCTGATAGGCAAGGTGCTTTAGGATACTCTGTAGACCAAGCTCAAAAGATGGCTGGTAAAGGTATTGAAGTAATAGGCGATCTTACTGGTTTTGAAGGTATGAAAGATTGGGGCAAGTCTATTGTTGCCCAACAAGACAAAGACATAGCCGAAGGTGGCTACGTTCCTCATCACAAAGGAAGTTTAAGAGATGCTTGGAACGAAGGTGGTCTTGGCAATGCCATGAGTTGGATTGGCGAAAAAACTGCCGAGAATGCTGCTTCAGCTGGTTTTGCTTTAGGTGGTGGAGTTGTTGCAGCTGGTACTGCTTTGGTTAGTGTTCCATTAGCAACTGTTGTTGGTTTAGGCACATTAGCTGGAAGTGCATTAATGGGTACTGGTGAAACTGCTTTATCTATGGAAGATAAAACTGGCGAATACGATAGTGCCATGGCAGCTGGTGCTGGTGCAATAATAGGTGTCTTAGATAAATTTGGTGCTGGTAAAGTTATACCAAAATCTCAACTGGCAAATATGTCAGCTCAACAAATTATTAATGCATTACAATCAGCTGGTAGAAACGATGCAGCCTCAGCCATTTTTCAATTCTTTACTCGTAATGCAAAGAAAGCTGGGTTTGAGGGAGTTACTGAGGCTGGTCAACAAGGAACTTCAATTGGTGCAACTGCATTAAGTGGTGGTGAATACACTGGTCAAGAAGTTGCTGATGAGCTTATCGATGCAGCTGCCATTGGTACATCCATGGGTGGTGGAGTTGGTGTAGCTGGAGATACTGCCTCTGGTATTGCAAAAGGAACAAAGAAAGCTATTGGTGCTACTACTGATTTCTTTAACCCTGATGGAACTCCTGTTGATCCTGAGGCTGCTAGTGAATTAGCTACTAGACTAAAAGAAATTGCCGATAGAAATGGCTACGACTTACAAGACTTAGATAAGACTTCTACCGAAGGTGCAAGAGAAACTGTCGATAAGGCTCATGTACAAATGGCTGAAGAAATTAAGCAACTTGTAAAAGACCTTAAAAAAGAACTTCAAATAGATGCCACACAAAAAGATGAACTAGATACTGTTGTTAAAAAAGTATTGGCAATGGCTGGTGGTAGAGAGGCACGAAACAAAACTAAAAATACTGTAGGTGTCCAAGAGCTAGAGGCTATTGAGCAATTAGCTGGTGGTACTTTAGAAGGTCAAAAGATGTTGTCTCTTATGAGGCAAATGAATGAACTTACAAAGTTACATAACTCTGGCTATCAAGGTGGTGTTTCAAAATACACAGACTTATTGTCTCCACTAGGTTCAAACATTGGCTATGACAGAGGTGCTATTGCTACAGAAAGATTATTAAGACCTTTAGCAACTGGTGGTCTTGCTTTACAAACTGGTGGTACATCTTTATTAGGTCAGACAGCATTATTTGGAGCTGGTCGATTAATTGATAGAATTACTGGTGCAAGAAGTAATGTGCAAAACTTCATTGATGCTAACATTGGTGGGCAAGGCATAACTCCAAGTGGAGTTTCTGTACGACAGCAAGCCATCGATGCAGAAAAGAAACAAAAAGACCAAGAAAGAAGAGAAGCTGCAAGAACAGCAAGAACAGAGGCTGCTCGTAGAAGATTAAATAGACAGCTTTATGATGAAGGAGCTGATCCTCATCCAGATAGTCCTCAGGGAGTATTAGAAACAGCTACTGGTTTAGACAGGCAAACTACTGAAGACATATTAGAAGAAATTCTTCAATCTAAACCTGTAAACTCAGCACTTAGAAAAGCTATAAACGATTACAAAAAATCTATTAGAGAAGGTGGTAAGGTTGAAGGGTTAACAGAATTAATTCGTAAAATTAATAGTATTGTAAGCAAAAGAGATGACCTCAAAGCTAAAAGAAAGTTTGATCCTAAAGACCCTAAAGATCCTAACAACCCAAATAATCCTAACCCTACAGGAACTAGACAGGGACAAGGTCAACAGCAAACTCCTGATCCACTAGAGGGTCTGACAGGTAATCAAAGAAGAGGTGCTAATGCTAACATAAAATTTATTCAAGATACATTAATACAACTTCAAGAAGATTTTACAAATGGTGTTTATGATCCTAACAACCCAACTCATGTAGCTGATGCAGAAGCTATTATTGAAGCCTTAGAAAATTTAGCTACTAATTTAGGTCAAGACCCAATAAATGCAGCCCAAGCAATTTACAGTAATGCACTAGCAAAACTTAACGATAAGCAAATGGCTGTAAGGTTTTTAGCACCATACATGGATAGGATTGCTCAACAGCAAAATGCACAAAATAAAGGAAATAAAAGCATTGACCTACGAGACCCAAAAGAACCACCAAAGAAAAGAAAGCTAGAAGAAATTGGTGACATCTTAGAAGAAAAGCAAATGCAAAAGTATGGTCGAAAGCTAGACCCTGAGGTTCAAGAAGATTTTGATTTAATTGTAAAAGACTTAACCGAAGAAGCTGACTTTGAAGATAAACGAGATAATAAAATTAGGGAATGGTATGCTAAAGACATAGCTGATGCTATGGAAGAAACAGCTAAGTATATGCCTGAGCTAACTGATCCTAATCTTTCAGCATTAGAATTAGCTAATAACAGAAAATTACTTTTATTACTGGTTGCTATAACTTCAATTGGCGATAAGCCTATTATGAACTGGAGACAAGGTGGTTCTCTTGCACTTAATTATTTTGAGAATGTAAAAAAAGGCTCAAATATGCCTCAATTCATTGAAGAAAAACTTTTTGATGTAATGAAGAAAGGTAAGTTTCAATGGGAAAAAGTAAAAAATGAAGATGGTAAAATTGTCAGGAGAAAGATACAAGAGTCCAGAATAGTTAACCCAGCTACAGGTAATAAGCTAGGTGGTAAAGCCAGATCAAAAGAACCAGCATTAAGATTATTACAACACTTAATAGATACCAGAGGTTTAGCTGGTACTATGAGATTACTTCATTCTCAAATGACAGTAAAAGAGATTAATGCAATTAGAGCTGAAGTTACTAATCCATTAACTGGAAAACCACTTGGTAAGCAAGCTAAATTACAAGGTGGAATGAATGCAGTTTATCCAGCTGTTTATATGTTTGGTCAAAAAGTTGCACCATTCTATCACAATTTAAATGGTATAGATGATATTACTGTTGACCTTTGGGCATCTAGAAATATTGGAAGAATAACTGGTAATCTTAAGAACCCTAATTTTGGTAAAAAGGGTATGAAAGATGAAACACCACTTATTGATACACCGACACCAAAACAATTACCAACTTGGAAAAGAATTTATTTTGAAGTAGGTAAAAATTTAGGTTATAAAGGCATGACAGCACAGGCACTGTTGTGGAAATATGAACAAGCATTATATAATGATTTAGGAGGTACATTTGACCATGAGTATTTCAGCCAAGGGGCGAAACAATTCACTGAAAAGGACATCTCTGGATATGATAAGAGAAAAGGGCTTGTTGCTCCAAGGATTGTACGAAGCAGAAGCCCAAATCAATTCCAAGGGAAACCCAAAAAGTCAATCGATGACCTCGGCATCGGAGATGGATCAGGGAGACCAGCAAGAATTGAACCAGCCCTTATTACACCAAACATCTACTCAGGGATTGCTAAACGACTAACAGAAATAATGCCAGATATGGCTAAGGCTGATGCAGCCGAATTGGTAAATAAGGCATTAATAAATCAACCACTAGAAATAAGAGAAAAAGCAAAAGCAATAAATCTAGGTCTTAAAGACGGAAAGCCTCTTAGTATAGAAGATATAAACAGGCTAAGAGAGGCTATGGCAGTTACTTTTGAATTTCTTTTACCTCAAAATGATGGAACTATGGGAGAGGCATTTCCACCTCAAAGGATTTTTGATGAACTTGAAGGTCAATTTATAGAGAGTGGTGGTAATATAAAAGTTGTACGTCTTGACGATCCAAAATGGAATTCTTCACGACAAGATATGTCTAAAGAAGAGGCATTTGTAAAAGTTTTTATACATGAAGTATTTCATACTTTAGAAAATAATATTGGTTTACGACAAAAATGGAGAGATAAATTTAGAAGTATGCTGGATAGTACTTCTGGTGATGTTTTTATAGATAGAACTTTTGATTTTGAAGACAATTATGACACTAAAACTTTTGCCATAATTAATGAAATGATCTCTGCTAGTATTGCATACAGACCACATAGATGGAAAGTTATTGAAGAAAATATTGCAGCCTTAGAGCTTGCAAATCGTAATATGGCATTTATTGACCCTGAGACAGGTGAACCTTTTGATTTTGGTTGGAGAGAATTTCAGCTTGATAGTGGTGAAACAATTTTTCTACCACCAGAATATAGAACTAAAGATGGTCAATTTTTACAGCAGCAAAAGAGGGATCAATTTTATCGAATTGTTATGAATACCAATTTAGATAAAGACATGAAACAAGAAACACTTAATAGATATAAAACAGTTTTAGAATTAATGAATTATCATCTTGATCCAGCAGAATTGTTAGCTGATAGCTTTGCTGTAATGGTTACTCAAAACATGGAAGGTAAAAATACCAAATTTAAAAATGAAAATCCAAGGCTTTACAAAGAGTTACAAAAAGCCGTTGCAGATAGTGATTTCAGACATATGTTAGTCCTAAATTCTCTATTTGGAATTATTGGTGCTGCTGGTATTCAAGCCATGCTTCAATCGCTCTCAGGAGAGGATGAAGAGGGTATTTTAAATTTAGGTCAAGGAATACTGGCTGCATAATGAGCGAGGGAACACCAAAAAATGAGAAAACAGAGACAAAAATCCCCATCAAAAGTGGGGATGGGAACTCACCCTCAGAGAAGACCGAAGAACAATTATTTTTCGACTTTGATGAGTACCCCAGAGGGAAGAGCTTTACGGAGCGAGTGGTCGAGGAAGAAAAATACTAACGTAAAAAGAGGAAGACCGAGAGGAGTGCCAGATGGTTTTACAAATGACAAAATCTTACCCATCAGGGAAAAAGCGAAAGAAGAAGCGAGAAAGGTAGTTGAAATAATGGCTGATCAAATTGAAGACGATTATTCTAAAGAGGCATTAACAACGGCAGTTGAAATTATGAGAGTGCCACAAGATAGCCGAAGTAGAATTGCAGCTGCTCGATTAGTTTTGGATTTCACCAAATCAAAACCAGTAGCAAAATCAGAAATTGCTGTAGCTAAAGCTGAGGAGTTTTTAGCCAGCTTATTAGATAACGATGAAGAGGAAGAGCAAAAAGATGGACAAGAGATTACTGACAGTAAGGAAGAAACTTTATAACGACTTTCCATTTTACTCAAAGGCATCTCTTAAGATACGAACAAAAAAAGGTGAGATCAAAAATCTAAAATTAAATCCAGCACAAAAGATTTTACAAGATGCTGTTGAAAAACAGTTAAAGTCAGAGAAAAAGATAAGGATAATTATCTTAAAGGCTCGACAGCAAGGTTTAAGTACCTACGTTGGTGGTTACTTATACTTTAGTGTATCCCAGAACAGGGCAAGAAAAGCTATGGTGATTACCCATCATGCTGACAGTACTAGAGCATTGTTTGACATGACTAAAAGGTTTCACGAAAACTGCCCTGACATTTTAAAACCTAACACAAAATATTCTAGTAGAAGGGAGTTAAGTTTTGATCAACTCGATAGTAGTTATATGGTCGCTACGGCTGGCAGTGAAGCAATTGGTAGAGGAGAAACTCTATCCCATGTCCATGCCTCAGAATTGGCATTCTGGAATAAAACAACAGCTCAGGAAAATTTTAATGGCTTGGTACAAGCTGTTCCGAACACTGCTAATACAGCTATCTTTATCGAGAGTACGGCAAACGGACTAACAGGAATATTTTATGATCTATGGAAAGGGGCTGTAGATGGAAGTAATGGATTTGTACCAGTTTTTATTCCTTGGTTTACTGATCCTGAGTATCGAGTACCCATAACAAGCAAAAGAAAGTTTGTTAGAACACCAGAAGAAAAAGAATTAGCTAAGAAATATAATTTAGATAATGAGCAGCTAAACTTTAGAAGACAAAAGATAGCTATGAATGGTCTGGATTTATTTCGTCAGGAATATCCTTCCGAACCAGATGAGGCTTTTTTAACTACTGGTAGACCTGTATTCAACCCAGATCAATTAACCAAACTAATTACAACTACTAGGGATGTTGAACAAAGGCTGGCTTTAGAAGCTAATGAGTTTGTAGACAATCCTAGAGGTGAATTAACTGTATATAGAAAACATGATGAAGGAGAACAATATGTCTTGGGGGCAGATATTGCAATGGGTATCCGAAACGGAGACTACTCAGTTTGCCAAGTACTCGACAGCAAAAAAAGACAAGTGGCAACTTGGCGAGGTCATGTTCATCCAGACTATATGGCAGAAATACTTTTTGCTTTGGGTGAGTATTATAATATGGGTTACATCATTGTCGAGAATAATTCGCATGGGATATTAACCTGTACAAGACTTGGTAAGGATTTTAATTATCCTAATTTTTATACTGAAATACAGCATGACAAAATTACTGATAGAGAAACTATTAAATTAGGTTTTACTACAACAACAAAAACTAAACCTCTTGTTATTGATCAACTTAGGGCATCAATGAGAGAAGGTGAATTAGAGCTAAACGATAAAACAACAATCAGGGAAATGCTTTCTTACATAGTTACAGAAACAGGAGCTATGCAAGCTGAAGAAGGCTGTTTTGATGATTGTGTAATGTCATTAGCATTAGCAAATTATGTCCATGAAGGAGCTTGGACACCAGTGGAGAGTACAGATGAATTTTACATTGAGGCGATTTAATGGCTGAGAAAAAAGACTATAAGAAAATGGAAGACGATGACATTCTCAAAGCAGTTGAGGTGAACATCAAATCAAGTATTGGTTACTATGACAGCCAACTTTCAAAAGAAAGAAAGAAAGTCACAGAATACTATAACGGCACACTTCCAAGACCAGCACATGACGGCAATAGTAAATACATCAGCCAAGACGTTTGGGATAGTGTAGAGGCTTTAAAAGCAGCTTTATTAGAAACCTTTGCAGCTGGTAATAAGATTATTAAGTTTGCACCACAAAATGCTGAAGATGTAAAAATGGCTGAAGTATGTTCCGAATATACTGACTATGTCATGTTTAGGCAGAATGATCTTTTTGGTGTTATGTCTACAGTTATACATGATGGTCTTACTTCTAGAGTAGGTATAGCTAAAGTATACTGGGATATTAAAGAAGACATTGAACCACAGGAATTTGAAAGTTTAACTCAGGATGAGTTAGACATGGTATTGGCTGAAGATGATATTGAACTTGGAGATACTGAAACTGATGATCTAGGTTTAGTCTCTGGAACATTATTTAAAAGTAGAGATGTATCTCAGGTAACTATTGAGGCTGTAGCTCCAGAAGAATTTATTATTGAAGCTCAGGCAAAAGATTTAGAAAGTACAAACTTTTTAGCTCATAGAACTCGAAAGACCTTAACTGATTTAAGAGCTATGGGTTACTCAGAAGAAAAACTTAAAAACATCGGAAATTCTGAGGATATTGAATTAGAAACCGATCCAGAAATATTAGCAAGATTTGAAAAGATAGGAGCAGATCGTGGGTTTAGTGCATCAGGGTATCAAGACCAGATTAGAAATATTATGTGCTATGAGTGCTATATTATGCTTGATGTTGAAGGTACAGGCGAAGCTAGGCTGCACAAAGTCACAAAAGCTGGAAACGTATTGCTCGAAATCGAGGAAGTCGAAAGAAGACCATTTGTAACTTTCTCACCACTTCCAATACCTCATTCTTTTTATGGTTCTAACTTTGCTGAAAAAGTTGTAGCTACACAGAATGCCAGAACTATCTTAACAAGATCAATCTTAGACCATGCTACGATAACTAACAACCCTCGTTATATGGTTGTTAAGGGTGGTCTTACAAATCCAAAAGAGCTTATAGATAATCGTGTTGGTGGTCTCGTAAATGTAACTAGACCTGATGCTGTAACTCCAATGCAACAGGCATCGTTAAACCCATTTATATTTCAAACATTACAACTGCTAGATGAAGACAAAGAACAGTTTACTGGAACAAGTAAGCTATCTCAGGGTCTCAATAAAGATGCAGTATCTAAACAGAATTCAGCTGCTATGGTCGAACAGCTGGCAACAATGTCACAGCAAAGGCAAAAGATTATAGCCAGAAACTTTGCTAATCAATTTATTAAACCTCTGTTCCATGAAGTTTATAGATTGTGTGTAGAAAACGAAGACTATAATAAAATTGTCGAATTGTCTGGAGACTTTGTTGAAATTAATCCTAGCCAATGGGAAGACAAAAGAGATGTTACCATTGAATTAAAATTAGGATATCAGGAACAAGAAAGAGAAAGTCAAAAGTATTTACAATTACATGGACTATTCTCTCAAGACCCAAATTTAAATCCTATGTATCAGATGTCTAATAGATATGCACTGATGAAACAGGCTTTAGAACATCAGGGAATTAAGAATGTAGAAGAATACTTAACTCCACCTGAGAAACTACCTGAGCCTCAACCTGATCCAATGCAGCAATTACAAATGCAGACAGCTCAAAAGCAAATAGAGCTACAGGAAAGACAGGCACAGTTAGCAGAAATGAAAGCTCAAATGGATGGTCAATTCCAACAGATGAAATTAGAGCTGGATAAAATGAAAGCTGAAAGCAGCCATGCACTGCAATCAGATAAACAAACACTTAACGAAGAACAACTAGAGCATAAGAAGGTCATAGATAAGGCTGAACTAGAAGTTCTTAAGAAGAATACAACCGATGTGAGAGGCATAGCATCTCCAACAGGTTAATAAGGAGAATATATGGATAAAGAAGAGCAGCTCGTAGTCTTGGGCGATCAGGCTGAAGCATTACTTAAGCAAGAAGTTTTTAATACAACTATTAATCAACTTGTAGAAGGTACGTTTCAATCTTTTGTTAATTCAAAACCTGAGAACTCAAGTAAACGAGAAGAAGCATATGCACATTATCGTGCATTAGTTGATATCGTAAATACTTTACAACAGCGAGTATCAGTACGAGATGAAATCAACAAAAAAAATAGTGACAACAACAAAGAGGAATAAGCTCCATGGATAACGAGCAAACACAACAACCCTCTCCAGCTGAACCACGAAATTTATCTGTGGATGAAGCTGCTGATAGCATACTGGCTAGGTGGTCTGACGATAAAAATCCATCAGAAACTGAGACAGAGGCAACTGAGAATGAACCTAAGGAGACTAAGGCTCAGGATCAGGATAATGAGGAAGCAAAAACTAATGAGGAAAATCTTGAAGATAATACTGAAGACCCTTCAGATAATGAAGACACCGAAAGTGAAGACATCGATGAGGATGAAGATGCAGATAGTGAGGATACAACTCCAGAGTTATCTGACGAAACTGAAATTGATGTTATCGTTGATGGAGAAACTGAGAAGGTATCTATCAAAAGTCTCAAGAGACTTCATGGGCAAGAAGCATCCTTAACAAGAAAGTCTCAGGAAGTTGCTCGACAGCGAAAAGAAGCTGATGATGCAATATCCAAATCTACTACTGTACTTGATGCAATGATTAAAAAGGCTGAACAAAGATATAAGCCTTATAAAGAAGTTGATATGCTTGTAGCATCAAAGACAATGTCTGATACTGATTTCGCACAATTACGAAAAGAAGCTCAGGCAGCTTATGAAGACCTTAACTTTCTAACTAAAGAGGCAGATGGTCTCTATAAAGACTTACAAGAACAACAGAAAGTAGCTATGCAAAATGCTGCAAAAGAATGTGTGAAAGTCTTAAAAGAGGAAATACCTGATTGGTCTAATAGCCTTTATAATGACATTAGAGGTTATGCAATTGGTCAGGGCTTCAATGAACAGGAAGTAAATAACTATGTCGATCCTAAGGTGATACATATCTTAAATAAAGCTCGTTTATACGATGAAGGTAAAAAAGTGGCATCAATTAAGAAAGCCAACCCTACATCGAAAAGAGTTTTAAAATCTAAGAAAGCACCACCTACTGCCCAAAACCAGAAAAATATTAAAGTGGCTGAGGCAAGAAAAAGGATGAGAAGTAGTACTGATTTGGATGATGTAGCAGATGTTCTCTTATCTCGTTGGGAAACTTAATTTCAACCTAACTTTTAAGATGGAGAAATACTATGGCTTTATATAGTACTTACGATCAGGTCGGAAAAGCCGAAGATGTCAGTGATATAATTACGGATATCTCGCCCACCGATACGCCCTTTACCACAATGGTAAAAACCGAGAAAGTGTCTGCAAGGACATTTGAATGGCAAGAAGACAGCTTAGCAGCTGCTGCCAACAATGCTGCTATAGAAGGTGCAGATGCCTCTATGGCTACTCTTTCACCTACCACAATGAGGACAAATAATACTCAAATCCTCACTAAGGCTTTCCAAGTGTCTGCAACTGCCGATGCTATTAAGACTTATGGTAGAGCGAAGGAAACTGCCTATCAAATGGGTAAAGCCCTTAAAGAAATTAAGAGAGACCTAGAAAGAGCATACGTTGGTGTATCCAATGCTGCTGTAACTGGTTCTGAAAGTGCTGCAAGAGAAATGGCATCTGTTGATCAACAGATATCAACAACTGTTGATGCTGGTTCTAATGCAACTGATGCACTTACTGAAGCAAAGTTACTTACTTTAGGTCAAACTTGTTTTGGTAATGGCTCAGACCCTTCTGTATTTATGATTAAGCCAGCTGATGCTCAGATTGTAGCTGGGTTTACTGGAGCTTCTGGTAGATACAGAAACTTTAACGATGGTAATAAAACCCTCGTTAATGTGATTGATCTTTATGTATCTCCTTACGGAGAATATAAAATAGTCTTAAACAGACACCAAGTGACTACTCTTGGATTTTTAATTGATCCAGCTATGTTTAGATCATGTGTCTTAAGACCTTTCTCAAGAACTCTATTGGCAAAGAACGGAGATAGCGACAAGCATTTTATTGTCGGAGAATACTCTGTTAAGCATAATTCGTTTGCTGATAGTGGCATGATTACTGGCTTATCGTAATAGCTAGTTAACAAATTGTGGGGAAGAGGTTTGATGCTCTCCTTACTCTTCCTCACTTTAATAAAGGAGTAAAAATGAGCGATAAAAAAGATAAAACTAATTTAATAGGAATTAATGCACAGTTTGGTCAAAATTCTGATGGTGTATTTATTAAAAAGACCCAAGAAATACCAAGCTGGCATATGGACAATTTAAAAGAGCAACGTAACGAAAGCACCAAAAGAAGAGAAGGTGAGTTTATGAGAGTTGCATCTATTCCAGTAATTGTAGCCGAGCAGTGGATGAAACAGGGCTACGACATTTATAATATGACAGGTAAAGAAATCATTAAAAAGTTAAAAGAAGAAAACTTGGATGACTTCTTCACAACTGAAAAAACAATTCATTAGTAGGAGCTTACATGAACTATGGTGACTTAAAAACCCAATTTGATAATGTACTTAATCGTACAGATATCACCTCAGCTTTGACAACCACATTTATTGATCAAGGTATCTCCAGAATACAAAGGTCTCTTAGGACACCATTAAATGAAAAGCAAAAGAACTACACAATAACATCTCAAACTTCATATCTTACTTTACCTACAGATTTTTTAGAAATCGTAAATCTTTATCATGGTAATACAGAATTAGTAAGAGTTCCTATGTCTAAGTTTAGGTCTCTTAATGCTAACAACTATTCAGGTAATCCAACAAACTTTACTAGACAACAGCAAAAGTTATTGTTGTTTCCACAGCCTAGCTCAGGGACAGTGGTATTAGATTACTATGGAGAATTTGATGCAATGTCAGCAGATAGCGATGAGAACTCTCTTGCTAAAGTTGCATCAGATTTAATTATTTATTCAGCTCTAACTTTTGCATCTGATTATTACTTAGATGAAAGAGGTCAATTGTTTGAACAAAAGTATAATCAGTTTTTAGCTGAAATACAGGAACAAGCAAACGATCAAGAGATGAATGGTGGAACTCAAATAATCCAGCCAAGTTATACTTACACAGACTATCAGAATAGCTACAGCCCAACATCTACTAGTTAATGTTTTGGGTATTAGTAGTTCTTTTTAATAGTGAGATTATACCTGAGAGAACTATCAGCTTTTCAGATTTAGATCGTTGCCTAGAAGTTGTCGAACAACTTAAGTCTCAATCATTCCACCAAGCTATAGCTGGGCAACCTAATTTTCAATTTTATTGTCTTCCAGAACAAAAGGGTAAGTAATGGCAAATTCATCATTTTTTAAATCAAGTGGTACTACAGCCACAACTGAAAGCACAATCCAAACTCAGGTAGATAGTGCAACAACATCAGCTACTAATGCAGCCAACAGTGCAACGGCAGCAGCCAACAGTGCAACAGCAGCAGCCACCTCGGCAACAAATGCATCCAACTCGGCAACTACAGCTAGTAGCTCAGCAACTACGGCAACAACTCAAGCCAATACTGCTACTACTAAAGCAACCGAAGCTGCCACAAGTGCAACGTCAGCATCTACAAGTGCATCTACGGCAACAACCCAAGCAACTACGGCAACAAATCAAGCTACTACGGCAACAAACCAAGCAACAACAGCAACTACTCAAGCTGGTTTAGCAAGTGACCATAGAGCTGATGCTGGTAAATATGCAGTTACAAATCACAATACGACTTTTAGTTTATCATCAACTAATGGTGGAACTAGTGGATTGTATTCGGCAAAGCATTATGCAACTGAGGCATCTACCAGTGCAACAGGATCTGCAAGTAGTGCAACTTCAGCAAGTGGAAGTGCTACAACTGCTACAACAAAAGCAAGTGAGGCATCTACCAGTGCATCTACAGCTACTACAAAAGCAAGTGAAGCTGCTACAAGTGCCACTAATGCCTCTACTAGTGCATCTACTGCAACGACTAAAGCATCTGAGGCATCTACCAGTGCAACTAATGCATCTAATAGTGCAACAGCAGCTGCAAGCAGTGCTACCTCTGCAAGTTCAAGTGCCTCTACGGCAACTACAAAAGCAAGTGAGGCATCAACTTCAGCTACTAATGCTGCTACTTCAGCAACAGCAGCAGCTAATAGTGCTACGGCAGCTGCAAACTCAGCATCTTCTATAGGTAATATAACTAGCCTAAATGATGTTACAATTGCTAGTGTAGCTGACAATGAAATTCTTCAATATAATAATTCAAATTCAAAATGGGAAAACCAAACTTTAGCTGAAGCTGGGATACTTACTTCAGAAACATTTACGTCTTTAGTACAAGATACTTCACCACAATTAGGTGGAACATTAGATGCTAATAGTAATGTCATCGATATGGGAAGTAATAACATTACCGATACAAAAGTTGGTCAATGGGATACGGCTTATGGTTGGGGAAACCATGCTAGTTCAAATTACTTAACTGCTAACCAAACTATTACCCTGTCAGGGGATGTCTCAGGATCAGGAACTACATCAATAGCAGTTACTATAGATGATGATAGTCACAATCACACAATTGCTAATGTTGATAATTTACAAACAAGTTTAGATGCTAAAGCACCATTAGCTTCTCCAGCATTAACTGGAAATCCAACAGCTCCAACTCAAAGTGCTAGTGATAATTCTACGAAGATAGCAACTACTGCTTATACTGATACTGCTATAAGTAATTTAGTAGATAGTTCACCTTCAACACTCAATACATTAAATGAATTAGCAGCTGCTTTAGGAGATGATGCAAACTTCTCAACAACAGTTACTAATTCGATTGCTACTAAGATGCCTTTAGCTGGAGGTACGTTTACTGGAGGTATTATAGGTACTACTGCTACTTTTAGTGATACCATAATTAGTAGAAAAGCTGATGATGTAGAGTTAATTGTTCATGCTGATACTACGAGTTCTCCAGTATCTGAAATTCAACTTATGCGAGGAACAAATGATACTTGGGGTGCTGATATCTATACAGATTGGAAGATTGAAAATGGATATGGGTCTTCTGGAAGTAGTGCTGGAACTCTAAGAATAGCAAGAGGTTATAATGGTTCTACTACCACAATAATGGAATTTGGTCCACCTTCTAGTAGTAGTGCAAAAGTTTATGCTCCTCTTACAGTTGGTGTAAACGATACTGGACACGATGTAAAATTCTTTGGAGATACTTCTGGAAAGTATATGGAATGGGATGCAAGTGCTGACCAACTAAATGTAGCTGGAACAATAGCAGTAGATGGAAACAATGTATTAACTTCAGCAACTGGTGCTGCTATTTCACATACTCAAGCCTCTTCAACAATAACAGATTTTGCCTCAGCTGCATCTGCCGAGGCTATACCTTTTGCAATTGCATTAGGTTAATTAAACGGAGAAATAATGGACATAGAAAATTTAAAAAAGACACTTATAGAAGACGAGGGGCTTGAGCTTAAATTATACCAGTGTACTTCTGGTAAAAACAGTATAGGGGTAGGTAGAAATCTGGATGACAGAGGTATCTCACATGAGACAGCTATGCAAATGCTGGAAGAAGATATTGAAATAGTACAGCATGAAATTAAAGAGAATATAAACTTCTTTCATACTTTACCTGACATCGTACAACAGGCAATTTGCAACCTTGTATTCAATATGGGAATGCCAAGGTATTTACAATTTAAAAGACATTTAGTTCATCTTAGAAACCACGACTTTGACAAAGCAGCAGATGAACTCTTAGACAGCAAGTATGCCTCTCAACTTCCAAACAGGAGTAAGAGAGTTGCTGATATGATTAGAGGTGCAAAATGATAACAAATTTAATACAGCCAGTAACCCAGATACTGGATAAGTTTATTCCTGATGCCGACACTAAACAAAAGCTGGCACATGAAATTAATACGATGACAGAAAAACATACTCAAGAGGCTTTACTAGCTCAGCTGGAAATTAACAAGCAAGATGCAAAAGGAAATTGGTTTCAATCGAGCTGGAGACCAGCTACGGCTTGGGTGTGTGTTTTAGGTTTTGGAGTTAACTTTCTAGTCTCACCAATTTGTGCTGGTTTTGGAGTTATAATTCCACAGGCTGATACTTCAACAATGTTACCTGTCTTAATGGGTATGTTAGGTCTCGGTGGTTTAAGAACTTATGAGCGAGTTAAGAAAGTAGGCAAGTAATGTTAGCTGAGCTTGCAGCCCTAAATGGTGCTTATCAGGTTGTAAAAACTGCACTTGGAAATGGGGCTGAAGTTCACAACATCGTAAATAAAATCTCGGCTTGGGCTGGCTTAGTTGAACAGGCTGAAAGTAAGCATCGAGCCGAGAGATCAAGAAGAGGAGCTGTAGGGGAGCTAGAAGAGGCTCTGGACACTTGGCAGACAGTTAAGAGGATCAGGGAGCAAGAACAAGAGCTTAAAAACATGATTATAGCTACTACTGGCGATTTAAATGCTTGGAATGACATAGTATCAATACGAACTCAACAACGTAAAAATAAAGCAGCTAGAGCTAAAAAGGCTGAAGCAAGAAGAGCTAAAATCCAAGAAAACATTGCAATCGGATCAATAATTATACTGATAATTGCATTTGTTATGGTGATTCTCTTGCTTTCTCTATTCTCACTGGGAATTATCTAAAATCAGGATCGGTGTTTTTTCAATTTATTCAATAAGTTAACTATGTGTCAAATTTCTGACGAGACATAAAGCACTTTTTTTAAATATTCTGAAATATTTTACTTTAAAACCTTGAAATCCGTTGCAACAATACCCATATATATAGTGTAAGAGAGAAACATAGGAGAATTTAAAAAAAACATGAAAATCACCGAATGAGTTTAGAGGTTCTCATTTAAATAGCTTCGAGTGGCAAGAGTATACTCCCTACTTGATCAAAAACTTCCCAAAGTCTCCCAAAACACTATGAAATAGAAGTTGGTAGTAAACATGATCCAAACCAATTAGCTGAGACCCTTTATATTTTTCTGGTTAGCGAAATTTGTGCATCGGACAATCTGATGTTCCAATTTTTTTAACCAACCATAGAAACTGGAGAGTAACCTATGACTACATATAACTTAGACATCATTGACGTAATCGATAATCAAATAGATGAAATCAAAGCACAAATGAATGAAGAAATTAGAATTGATGACGATGCTGATCTTAGACCTCATATTAAAAAAGTCGAAAAACTTATGACACTTAAAGATCAAGTTGAGGAACTAAGAAATACACAAGGTTCATATTTAGGTGTGCAGCAAAATATAATAAATGAATTAAAAGGAGAGTAACCAATGGGACATTTTGGACAACAAGCAGAATACCAAACTCGAAGAGCTTATCTTTCAGATGACTTTGGATATGACCTAGCCGTTAAGTGGTTTGGTCAGGAAGAGGTTGATAAGTTACCAGTTGCTAAAAAAGGTAAGAATGCTGGCAAGCCTCAGGGTGTTGTAAGCTGGTGTAAGGTAGTAGCTGGTGGATATCATCCTACTCGTTATTCATCATCTGGTCATATTGAAAAGAGAAAAGGTCAGGTGATTGGTAAGTGTCTTTATTCCACAATGTGGAGATGGGACATAAAAGCGAAAAGAGGCATTCCATATAATAATCTTGAAAAGAATATCGGAGATTTATGGGAATTATGGGATGACACAGTTTCGTACCAATCAAAAGAATTAGGATATCATAAATAAAAACAAAAGGGGGCATCAAGCCCCCACAAAGGAGAGTAACCGATGGGATTTACATTAAAAGACTACGAAAGATATAGAACAAAAAATAATCTAGACATTGAAATTGTTGAAGGAATAATTGCTGGTACAATACCAATTAGAGATGGTTTAGATCGTAAAGAAACTATCAATAAAATGTATAAAATATTAGCAAGACTAAATAAAGACCACGATTTAATAAAACAGAAAATTCAAAAGTTAGGAGAGTAACCAAATGGAACAATTATTAAATAAAATTGCAAACGGATTTAAAAAAGCTGGCGATGGTTTTTCACACAAAATATTTAACAGAGATCAGCTCACCGAATACAAGCCATTTAAAAATTTATCATGGGAATATTTAATCGTAAAAACTAAAAATGGTGGAGCTACAACTAAAGCCTACTATGTAGGAACTCGTGGTAATAGAGTTACCATGATTGATGCTTGTTTTTACCAAAGAACAAGAAAAGCTGGAGCAAAGAGATTTAATGTAATTCAAAAACTAGTTAAAGGAGAGTAACCAATGCGAAGAATAAGATTAAATTACGAACAACTTAAATCTAAAGCATACGACAAAGATTATGTTGTAAAAGAAAATTCATACCATGGTACTGGTGGGTATCATAGTTTTTGGACAGATATGTATAACTTTTCACAGGTTGAGGGTTTCCAAACTTTTGATGAGTTTGTGAAAAATCCTAAGTGGTATACTGGTACAGGCACTGATAGCTATAGTGCATCATTAGCTGAAAACCAAATAATGAGTTCTTACAATACTGAATTTAATAGAGCAAAAGGTCGTAGAGCAACCCATAATCAATATGGGTGGAAGGAGTAACCATGAATAGTGTACCATTAATTCAAATGTACAAAGTACATACCCCAGAAAAAAGAGATCAATGGGCAGTTTACCAAATTAGAACAGGAGTTAATAAAAATGGTCAAGCTGTTTACAGATCACCAGAAAGACTTGGCTTATTTGAATTTAAAGATGAAGCTAAGAGATTTTATAACTTATGTAACTATAATTTAAAAAGAGCTGTTTACCAGCAATAAGGTTGACAAACAAAAGTAGAAATATTAATTATCAAATTAGACCAGACACTGGTTGATTACGGAGCTGCTACACTTGAACCCTCGCAACCCTTTACGGGTTGACGGATTAGCAATCCGAGATCAATCGCTGTCAGGTCTCCTGTAACTTACAGAAGGAGATAAAAATGACCAGTATTGAAATAGATTTAACTATACCAGACTTTCTTAAACGATCTAAAAATGGAAGGTCAAATTTAGCACAGCCTAGAGCTGTTAAAACTGAAACTAAATACGTTTTTGGTGATAAGAAAAAACGTAGCCTTACTAACAGTTTCAAAATGAAAGTAGCCTTTGATTGCATTGCAATGATTGAGCTAGGTCACAACACATTTGGTAAGCTCAGGAAGAAACTTTCCCTGAGTGAATACTTTTATACTGACAGAGAGATCAGAGCTGGTCTCAGGTTCGGTAAAACTAACTGGATCGATAGACCCAAGGTTTTAAAGAGGGGTTCTAAAATTCCAGTACTTACAACTGTCAAAAAGACAATAAAGTCTAACGGCAAATTTTATGAAGTGGAGAGCAGATAATGAACCCAATTATTTCACCTAAAAATAAACCACTGCCTGAGCATATTCGCAAGGGTGAGTATTATGAAACTAATACCAGAGGTAAACCAGAAGAGGGCAAACTTTATGCCCTCACTGGTAAGCAAGGTCAGCCTAGTATTGCTGCTGGTAATACTTGGGCTGAAAGTGAAGTTAAATCTCGCAAGGAAGACTTAGCTAACTACAACAAGGATGACGTTAAAATGTTTACTGAGGTAGAAACAGCTTATGACTTTGCTATGAAAATACTTTCTCATTACGAGTTTTATTACCTTGATAAAAAACCATCGTATGACAATGCAGCCAACTTTGGTTGTGACGTTTTAACTTTTTGTAAAAGAATTCAAGCAAGGAAAGGAGAGTAACTAAAATGGAAACTATTAGAGAATTCACTCATGCCGAAAAGAGGAACATATGGGAAGGTTCTTCTGACAGACACATCGCTGAAAGTATGTCAAAGATGCAGAAGTTTTTTGAATTCCAGAAATATGGTGACAAGCCATTAGACAGTTTTAAGCCAAGACAAATTCATGTCTTTTTTAATTTCTTGGAAGATGACTTAGGTCTATCTTTAAGCACTGTAAATCGTTATGCAGCTGCTTTATCTTCTGTATTTAAGCATGGTGTAAAGGAAGAATTAATTAGCCATGCCCCAGACTTTAACTGGAAGAAAGTTAAGTCAGAAAGACCCAGATATTTCACTGATAAAGAAATCGAAAATCTTTATTGGTTTTTTAATAACAGTGGTGAAACTTGGGTTGCTGATATTTTTACTGTTGGTCTCAATACTGGAATGAGACTAGGTGAAATTTTGCAAGCTGGAGACACAGCCTTTATATCATCTAGTAAAAAGTTCCTACATCTACCTAAGACCAAGAATGGTGATGCTAGGGATGTACCCCTCAATAGAAAGGCTTTAGAAGCCCTTCAGAGGTTAGGAAGAGTTAAGTCGGTGTACAACCACCACAAGTTCTATGACCTCTGGCATGAGGCTCGTGATCGATTCGCTAAGGGCGATCCTAATTTTGTGTTTCATATTTGCAGACATACCTGTGCATCCAGAATGGCTAATGAACATAAGGTCAATACCCTTATAATTGGCAAGATACTGGGACATAGGTCACAAGCGACAACAGCTAAATATGTACATGAAAATAAAGATGCACTACTAGATATAGTAGAAAACCTTGCATTGTAATTAAACTTGAGAGTACTGTAATGGTACTCTTTTTTTAACTTTATAACGTAACAAAATTAAGGAGATTGAAAAATGTTACACAACAAGAAAAACTTTATTAATAGAGTTTCAAGGTTCATGGTTAATGACGTAATCATTAATATAACTTTGAATAGTCAAATTGAATATTGGAATGGACAAAAAAAGTCGGTAAGCAGAGATGGGTTGGGTATGAACCCAAGAGAAGAAAGTGGAACAACTGATGCTTTACAATCTGGCACTTTCAGAAATCCAATTAATGCTCCACCTAATGTAGGAACTAATTCTAAAATTAATGTACTACAAAGAAAGTTTAAATTTTATATAACAACATTACTCAAGACATTCGCAGAAACTCTACAACTTCCAACAATGTCCACCCTAAGCCAACAGGGTGAAAGGAGTAATGCCCATGTCTATTCAACAGACTAATGTACTAGATGAAATTTCTAGAGAAAAGAAAATGGTCTCAGATGGTCGAGATCGTTTTTTAAAGAGACAAGAAAAACTTAATTCAACTTCAACACAAAATAACCCTCATACTTTAGTGAGCGAAAGTTTACATAGAGTGTCTGAGGAAATAACCAAAGTTCTTAATAAAGAGGCTGACAAAGAAAATACTAAATCAACTAGAGTTTGTCTTTGGTATAAAGATTTAAAAGATATAGATGTCGATTTACTAAGCTATATTGGGTTAACAACTACCATGGATGGAGTTGGTCTTAAGTATGACTTTACTAAAGTTCTTGTCAAAATTGGTAAAAGAATAGAGATGGAACATTGGTCTAAAGGTCTCAGGGAATACAATAGTAAACTCGCTAAGAGACTTGAGGACAAAGTAACCAAAGATCATTCTTCTGAAAGATACAGAGAAAAAGCAGTTAAGAACATAGCCTCTAAAGAAGGTTATAAAGTCGATGCTTGGAAAGAGGAGCGAAGAGTTCAAGTAGCAGCTCCTGTTTTTAATGCTGTTTTAAAAGTGTCAGGTATATTTGACATTTGGGAACAACCTAAAAAGAATAATAGAATTGTTCGTAGGGTTGGGCTTACTGAGGCAGCTAGTGAAAAACTCTCTGAGTTAGATTTTATGGCAAGCTGGAAAGAGCCTATGTTCCAACCAATGGTAGTAGAGCCTAAGGATTGGACATCTTATGACACTGGGTGTTATTTAGAGCCAGCATTAGCCTCTGAAGTTACTCTGGTTAGATCGCCTGATATGGGACATAAGAAAGCTATAGATGCTGGGTTTAAAGATAGAACTATTATGCCAGCTATTTATGCTTTAAATGCCATTCAAAGGACAGCCTTCAACATCAACGACTATATTGTTAGTGCTGTTGAGTGGGCTTGGAAAGAAAACAAATCATTTGGTAAGTTTCCAAGAAAAGCCCATGTAAATAAAAAGGTTAAGCCTAAAGATTGGGATGAACTATCTAGAGCCGAGAAAAAAGGTTGGACTATTGGAGCTAGAAAAGTAGTTATTAAAAACAGAGAAATTGATGGACTAAGAGCTGTCATGTCTCAGGATTTAGCAACTGCCCATGAGCTTCAAACTTACGATAAATTCTGGTTACCTCACAATTTTGATTTTAGAGGTAGAGTTTATCCTGTCCCACATTTTAGTCATCATAGAGATGATCATATCAAAGCAATGTTTAACCTAGCTAATAAGCAAAAGTTAGGTCACTCAGGAGCAAGCCGTTTAGCTCTTCATGTAGCTACAACTGGTGACTTTGATAAATGTTCTAAAAAGAGCAATGAAGATCGTCTTAGGTGGGTTGTTGATAATGAACAACTTATTATTGATGTTGGTACTAACTTTGAAGATAGCTATCATATTTGGTCAACTGCTGATAAGCCATTTCAGTTTCTAGCAGCTTGTCACGAATATGTAGGATATCTCCAGAATGGTATTGATTATGAATGTTCATTACCTCTAGCCCAAGATGGCTCAAACTCAGGAGTGCAGCATTATAGTGCAGCATCTAGAAGTAAAGCCGATGGACATCTCGTTAACTTAGTTCCGTCAGATAAACCTCAAGACATCTATCAGGCAGTAGCCGATAAGGTGCTTGCAAGTGTCTCAAAGGACAGTTCAAACGGATGTCCATTGGCTGAACAATGGATTGATTTTGGTATTACCAGAAAAATCGTGAAAAGAAATACAATGACATATGGTTATTCCAGTGAGAAGTTTGGTTTCAAAAACCAGATTATGGAAGACACTATGCGAGGGCTTTCAGATCAAGTTTTAACTGGTGAACTAAAGTCACATCCATTTGGTCAAGATGAAGGTTTTAAAGCCTCTAATTATTTAGCTGATAAAAACTGGATAGCTATTAATGAAGTTATCCAAGGTGCATCAGCTGGTATGGCTTTCTTTAAATCTTTAGCTGGACTAGCAGCTCACCAAGGTAAACCAGTAAGATGGCTTACCCCAGTGGGCTTTCCTGTTTTGCATAAGTATTCTGATTGGGATACTAAGAAGATTAAAATATTCTTGCATGACAGGGTAGCAAATGTGTTGACCAGAACTCAGGTCACACTCAGGGTGAAACCAAGTAAGTTAATCAAAAAGTCTAAGAGCAAATCAGCAATAGCTCCAAACATCATTCATTCGATGGATGCAGCTCACTTGCTTTTAACTGTTCTTAAAGGACTTGAGAATAACATAAAGGATTTCTTCCTGATCCACGACAGCTTTGCAACAATACCAGCAATGTCACATAAAATGGCAAAGGTGGTTAGAGAGGCTTTTGTGGAAATGTATGAGGGATTTGATTTATATAAATCGATATATGATTTTGTAGTCAGAGACCTCGACAATGTAGATGAGCTGGATTTACCCAGCTTTCCTATAAAAGGAGACCTAGACTTGAAGGGTGTATTAAAAAGCGACTACTGCTTTGCCTGATCAGGTTAACTAGTGGGGTGGTTGTCCAAGGTAATTGAGTAGTAATTAACCACTACTCTCCCATCCCACACATTTTTTTAATTTAAATCGGAGTAAAGACAATGCATCCAAGAGAGAAAGTCTTGGGCAAGGCTAAGTTGTTTCGTCAACAAAACCAGCCCATACCCTTAGACTTGTTAGCTGAGGCTGACAGTTTAGGCATATCTCTAGAAGTTCTAGGTGAAAATACAAACTTAATCAATTTAACAGAAGAAGGAGAATTTGAATATGTCAACGAAACAGAAGACGATATTCATAACTCACAAAGGGATAGCCCAATACCCATGGTTGAACAAACCAGATACTCAGTTCGATCCTGATGGTGTTTATAAATGCAATCTTATTGTCCCTACTGATCAAACTAAAGAGATCAAAGCAGCTGTCAATAAAGTAGCTGTAGATGAATTTGGCAAGGATAAGGCTAAGAATGCCAGAATGCCATTTAAAATAGATGAGGAAACTGGACACACAATTATTGTGACAAAGTCAAAGTTTGCTCCAAAGTTCTGTGATGCTACAGGTAATATTATTGCTGGTGACGTTCCTAAATTATGGGGTGGATCAACATTAAAATTAGCTGGCTATGTTTCACCATATTCCACAGCTGGTAATATTGGTGTTACTTTGCATCTTACTAAAGTTCAAATCATCAACCCAGTTGGTGGTGATGCTGACGATGGCATTACATTTGGTGAAGAGAAAGATGGCTTTATAGCTGAACAGGATGAAATTGTTTTAGCAGCTGAGGATGCTAGTGATCCAGCGAATAGCCCAAAGTATAATTTCTAGAGGGTATAGATCAGGCTTAGAAGATAAGATAGCTAAACAAATAAAAGAAGCTGGGTACGATGTGATCTACGAACAAGAAAAGATTACCTATACCCAGCCAGCTCGACAAGCTAAGTATACACCAGATTTCAAGCTGCCTAAAAAGGGTGGCTTTTTTTATGTTGAAACGAAAGGTCGATGGCTTACTGAAGACAGGCATAAGCACCTATTAATTAAGGAGCAGTTTCCAGACATCGACATTCGTTTTGTTTTTCAAAGTGTCAATAACAAACTCTATAAAGGATCAAAAACAACATATGCCATGTACTGTGAAAGGCATGGGTTTAAATATGCTCATAAAATGATCCCTATAGAATGGCTATTAGAGGGGAGAGTAAAAAGCTATGAATATGACAAAAAGAAAAAAGCCGACACAACTACAACTAGTAACTGAGCATTTAAAAGATGTAGGTAACATTAGTGGTTTAGAGGCTTTAAATTTATATCGAATTGTTGATCTTCCATGTGTGATGTCAAAACTAATTCGAGGTGGTCTTGCAATAAGAAAAGAATTTAAGAAAGACCATACTGGGCATCGTTACATGAGATATCATTTTCTTGGTGAAGATGCCAATGAACAGGTTGGTAAGGAAATATATTCTGGAGACCTATTTTCAATGACTTAATGGTGAGTATAGATCAAAGGTAAGATCGACAGGTTGTGATCCTGTAGATATGGGTTCAATTCCCATTACTCACCCCAAATTATACAGGAGAGACTATGAGTAATTTTATTAGGCATGAGCCTTGCCCAGAGTGTGGCAGCTCAGATGCAAATGGAGTTTATGATGACAAAAGTTCGTTTTGTTTCTCCTGTAAAACCTATAAACCGAAACCCAATGAAAAGAGAGTTAAGCTCACTGAAATATCGAAAAAGGATAAAACCTTCAAAAAAGCATTACCGAAGGGAGAGGTTAAAGGGCTTAGACATAGGGGCATAAGTGAAGAGACTTGCCGTAAGTTTGGTTACCTTACAGCCATAAATAAAAATGAAATGGCAGCTTACAGAAATAAAGCTGGGGCTGTTGTTGCATATAAAATTAGGACACCAGATAAGAAGTTTAGTATTATTGGTGACACTAATAAGCTACAGCTGTTTGGGCAACATCTTTGGAACACAGGAAAGAAACTTGTGATTACCGAAGGTGAGATTGATGCCATGACAGTTTCACAAATTCAAAACCATAAGTGGGCTACAGTTTCACTTCCGAATGGTGCAGCAGCTGCTAAGAGAGCGATCCAAAATAACTGGGACTACGTTAACCAGTTTGGTGAAATTATCTTGATGCTAGATATGGACACTCAGGGACAGCAAGCTGCTCAGGAAATAGCCGAGCTATTACCTGTAGGTAAAGCTAAGATTGCTAGACTTCCCATGAAAGATGCCAATGAATGTCTTCTTAAGAATAAGGCAGACGAGGTTATCACTGCAATCTTTCAAGCAAGAGCTTACAGACCAGACGGAATTATAGCAGCTAACGATATCAGAGCGAGTATTAGTGTGGATGATGCTGCTTCATCCATTGCTTATCCTTACGAGAAACTTACACAGGTTACAAAGGGTCTCAGGAAAGAGTTGGTCACTATTACGGCTGGCTCTGGTATCGGCAAATCAACTTTAGTTAGAGAGATTGCATACCACCTTCATCAGGCTGGTGAAAAGATCGGCATGATTATGTTGGAAGAAAGTAACAAGAGAACCTTGCTGGGTTTAATTGGAATTCATCTTTCTAAAAACATTTGTGTTGATAGGTCACTGGCAACTGATGAAGAAATCGATCAGGCATTTGGTGAGCTTTTTCCTAACATGGATAAACAGGTTTATCTTTATGATCATTTTGGTTCAACTGATGTTGACCTGATCTGTAACAAAATAACTTACATGGCAAAAGCTCTGGATATTAAATGGATCATTTTAGATCACATTAGTATTTTAATATCTGGGTTAGCAACTGGTGATGAACGTAAGTTAATAGACATGGCAATGACTAAACTCAGGACACTAGTTCAAGAGTTAGAAATTGGCTTAATAATTGTCAGCCATCTGAGAAGACCAGAGGGAGACAAAGGACATGAAGATGGTGCAAAGGTACGTCTTGGACAGCTTAGAGGATCTCATGCCATTGCTCAGCTTTCTGACATCTGCATAACATTACAAGTTGATGCTGAAGCACCTGATGGAAATATCAGGCATCTTCATGTTTTAAAAAATCGATTTACTGGTGAAACAGGTTTTGCTGGTTCAGTTAATTACGACATTGATAAAGGAAGACTTACAGACCAGCTTATTAATTTTTAACTAAGGAGAGTTGACATGGATAAATTTGAAGACGATCCCAGAGCTGATAGCTGGGATAAGGTTGGAAGATATTACCCTAAGACTAGAGAACATTCATATAGTCAGGCATCAGTATTAGATCAGGTGATTGACTATGAAAGTAGCCAAGGTCTTGGTGGTGGGCATAACTACTATAAAATTCGTAAGGAATATAATTCTCAAAGAGCTAAAGAATACTATCAAAAGAATAAAGAGAAAATATTGCTTAAAGCTAAATTAAAAAAACTAAAGGAGAATGCAAAATGACAATGTGGATACCAGTAATTGTTGTTGCTTGGAATTTAGGTGGAAATGGTGTCTGGGTAAATTTCCCAATGGTAAACTTTCCATTTACTAGTCAAGCAAAGTGTGAGCAGTACACAGCTCATGCAAAAATGAAAATACAACAAGACCCACAATATTTAAATGGGTATAGTCTTTGTGTAAAAATTCCACATCAATTAAGTGCAACCTAACAGCCTATGAGATTGGTTTTTGATATTGAAACCAACGGCTTGTTAGATACTCTAGATAAAATTCACTGCATTGTAATTAAAGATATCGATAATGATATGCTTTATTTTAGTAGCTCTAAGCACAAATCATTTAATAATATTTTAAGTGTATTAGAAAATGCAGATGAAATTATAGGTCACAACATAATAGGTTTTGACCTTCCAGCCATACAAAAAGTTTATCCTAACTTTTCTCCCAAAGGCAAAGTAACTGATACTTTGGTTATCTCCAGATTGATCGAGGCTGACTTAGTCAACACTGACTTTGACACCTCGGTCAGTTTACCTAAAAAACTTTATGGGTCTCATTCCCTTAAGGCTTGGGGCTTAAGATTAGGAAATCATAAAGGTGACTATGATGGTGGCTGGGAAGAATTCTCTGAGGAGATGCTGGAGTATTGTAAGCAAGACGTTGAAGTTACTCATGCTCTATGGAAGCGATTAGCTCCAGAAAAGTATTCACAGCAAGCTATAAAGTTTGAGCATCAGGTTGCAGAATTATGTGACAGGATCGGTAATGCTGGATGGACATTTGACATTACTAAAGCCAGCCATCTCTATGCAAAGTTAGCTCAGGAGAGAGCAACTTTAGAAGGTGAGCTGCAAACTTTATTTGAACCATGGGAAATAGTTACAGAGTTTATTCCTAAAGTTAATAATAAAAAACTTGGATATAAGAAGGGTGAGCCTTTTAATAAAGTCAAGGTTGTAGAATTTAACCCTAACTCCAGAAAGCATATCCAGTTTTGTTTAGAAAAGAAATACAGGTGGAAACCAAAGAAGATGACACCATCTGGAGATGCTCAAATTGACGAGACCATCCTAGCTGCTCTTCCATATCCTGAGGCTAAAAAGCTGGCAAGGATGTTCATGCTAAATAAAAGAATTGGAATGTTAGCTGAAGGTAATGCAGCTTGGCTTAAGCTCGTCAAAGATAATGGACAGCTACACCATTCAATAATATCTAATGGAGCTGTTACAGGTAGAGCAACTCATCGATACCCTAACTTAGCCCAAGTACCAGCTGTTAGAGCTGAGTTTGGCAAAGAGTGTAGAGAACTATTTACTGTTCCAACTGGTTATGAATTGGTTGGCTCAGACTTATCTGGAATTGAGCTTAGATCATTAGCTTACTATTTATCTGCCTACGACAAAGGGGCATATGCAAAAGAAATTCTTAATGGAGACATACATACTAAGAACCAGAATGATGCTGGCTTAGAAACACGAGACCAAGCTAAGACATTTATATTTGCACTGATTTATGGTGGTGGTGATTTAATGATAGGTAAAATAGCTGGCTCTAATGCTAAAAAAGGCAAAGAGCTTAAAGACAACTTTTATAAAGCTAACCCATCATTTAAACAGCTTAAAGATAATTTAGAACAGGCAAGCAACAAAGGATACATCCTTGGGCTTGATAAAAGAAAATTAAAAATAAGAAGTCGGCATAAAAGTTTTAATACTTTACTGCAATCATGTGCAGCTCTTATTTGCAAACAATGGATACTCAACATAGACCACGAAATTAGAAGGCAGAATTTAGATGCCAAGATAATTGCATGGGTACATGACGAAGTCCAAATAGCAGTAAAAAAAGGAGATGCTGATCATGTCGGTGATATCACTTCAAGAATGGCTAAAAAAACAGGAGAAGATTTCAACATTACAGAAATCCCAATCGAAGCCGAATTTAAAATCGGAACAAACTGGGCAAACACACATTAAGTTTGACCCTGAGTTTGATCCTGATGATCCAGTAGTACAGACACTCAGAGATATCTGGGCAACTTTAGATCGGACACATAAGCACCCTTACATGACTAAAAGTAGGTTTGCTAGATACCATGCAGATTACATTGGGCTGTGTGCATCTGAAGGATGGATAACAACTAAAAAGAATTCTGAGGTATGGGGCAATAAATGGTTCATTACACCAAAAGGCATAAGTGCCATGGAACAGTTAGAGGTATATAGCGATGACTAAATTATTAATTGATGCTGATCTATATTTGTTTCGTGCCTGTGCAGCTGCTGAGGAAGAAACAGATTGGGGTGATGATATCTGGTCTCTCTGGACAGACTTAGGAGATGCCAAGGAAGTTTTTAACAACACCATAAATGAAATCACAACAACACTTAATTCTACTGATTTAGTTTTATGCCTGTCTGATAAAAATAATTTTCGTAAGAAGATTGACCCTACCTATAAGTCCAACAGAAAGAAAGCTAGAAAGCCTCTTGGATATGTAGCGATGGTAGAGTGGGCTAAGAACCAGCACCCATATTTTAGCAAGCCAGATTTAGAGGCTGATGATTGTATGGGTATTATGGCAACCATGCCTGTCAATAAAGGTAAGTGTATAATTGTGTCCGATGATAAGGACATGAAAACCATTCCAGCTAAATTATATAGACCTCTCTCAGGAGAAAGAATTGATGTGTCCGAGGCTGATGCAATGAAGTTTTTCCTCAAGCAAGTTTTAACTGGAGATCAAGCAGATGGCTACTCAGGTCTTAAAGGTGTTGGTGAAAAGACAGCCGATAAGATACTGGGCAGCAGACCTGATTGGTCTCTGGTTGAACGAGCTTACATTAAGGCTGGCTTTACTAGGAATGATGCAGTTAAGCAAGCCCAGATGGCTAGGATATTACACTGGTCAGATTGGGACAAAGTTAAAGACAAGCCAATCTTATGGAGACCAAGACGATGACTTGGTGGGCAAATAGTAAACCTAATTTAAATTTTTGGAGACCAAGAGTGAGTTATAAAAAAGCAATTAAAAAACATGAACTGGAACTTGCAGAAGCTGAAAGGAATGCTGAGGCTGCTCAAAAGTTAGTAAACGTAGTTGGTAAAGTATTTAAAGATGCTGAGGATATAATAACCAAGCCTAAACATTACCATGACTTTGAAATTGAGCCATCAGATTTCATAATGAAAAATCAATTATCATTTTGGAAAGGCAACATTGTTAAATATGCATCCAGAGCTGGACTAAAAGTCTACGATGGTATGGATGAAGTTGAGAGCGAAATTACCGATCTAAGGAAAGCAATTCGTTATGCAGAAATGAGAATAAATCAATTAGAAGGGAAACTACCAAATGCAATTTCGTAATCAATTCGCTGAAGACATATTTAATTTAAAATATAAACATGAAGGTTGTGAGACTTGGGCTGACTTAAGTAAAACACTGGCTCAGGAAGTTGGTGAGAGCTTAATGTCACCTACTGAGATAGATCAACTAGCTAAGTACATGATCGATATGAAGTTTATAGCTGGTGGTAGATACCTTTGGTATGCTGGAAGGGAGCTTAAGTTTTATAACAACTGTTTCCTTCTCAGGGCTGAGGAAGACACCAGAGAAGATTGGGCTGACTTAGCTTGGAAAGCTACATCTTGTTTAATGTCTGGTGGTGGTATTGGAATTGATTACTCTGTCTATAGACCAGCTGGCAGCTACCTAAAGAGAACAGGTGGAGTTGCCTCTGGAGCTATACCA